>Ga0137415_10000176_pt1 | contig 54764 bp, 45 predicted proteins | sample CZODoug3_1_1_16f_FD_183082 | JGI IMG/M metagenome (GOLD analysis project Ga0137415, IMG submission 183082) | Vadose zone soil fungal communities from Angelo Coast Range Reserve, California, USA - CZODoug3_1_1_16fungal (Hybrid Assembly) | ecosystem: Environmental > Terrestrial > Soil > Vadose...
TGCAGATCGAAATCGTGGCCACAAAGGCGGGCGTAGCGATTTGCGCGGCGCTGTCTATGACCACCTCATCCATGTCCTTGTCCGGTTCCAACTGGCGGTTTCGATTGATGTTTTCGATCTCGACCGTCGCGTCATCCACCAGAATTCCGACCGCCAAGGCGAGTCCACCCAACGTCATGATGTTGATCGTTTCGCCAAGCGAGCTGAAAACGATGATGGAGGTCAGAATGGCGAGAGGAATCGAAACAACAATAATGGTCGTACTCCGCCAGCTGCCGAGAAAGATGAGGATCATTAGGCCGGTGAGGCAGGCCGCAATAGATGCTTCGGTTACCACGCCCTTAATGGCGCCCTTCACAAAGATGGATTGGTCCGCCAAAGCTTTGATATCCAGCGCCGGCGGCACGGTCGTCTTGATAAACGGCAACAGGGCCTTGATTCCTGCAATGATGGTTAGGGTCGACGTACTGCCGTTCTTTTGCACGGTCAAGAGGGAGGAGCGTTGCCCGTTCACGCGCACAATGTTCGTTTGGGGCGGAAAGCCGTCGCGCACCCAAGCGACATCACTGATGTATATGGTCGTGCTGCCAATCGTCTTGACAGGGATGCGGTTGAGTTGTGCGATGGTCTGGGGAGCCGCATTGGCGATGTCGACGTCATATTCCTTCAAACCGATTTTGGATGTTCCCGTGGGGAGAATCAGATTTTGAGCCGCGATGGCATTGACCACATCCAAGGGAGAAAGACCCTTGGCCTGCAACGCTTGGGTATTTAGGTCCACTTGTACCTGGCGCTGCTTTCCCCCATACGGATACGGGACGGCGGAACCCTGCACGGTGACCAGCTGGGGGCGGATATAATTGAGACCATAATCGTTGAGGGCCTGCTCCGATATGCCCTGACCGGAGAGCCCGAGTTCGAGGATCGGAACTGTCGAGGCGCTGTAGCTGATGATCAAAGGCGGTGTGGTGCCGGCGGGCAACTGTCTGAGTTGCGTTTGGGAATTTGCCGTGATCTGGGCGATGGCCTTGTCGATACTCACCGTGGGTTGAAAAAACACTTTCACCACGGCGATACCATAAAGCGACTGCGACTCTATGTGCTCGATGTTATCGACGGTGGTAGTCAGGTTGCGTTCCGTGATCGTGACGATCCTGTCGGCCAGGTCCTGTGGTTCGAGGCTGTTATACGTCCAGACAATGCTGACCACCGGGATGTCGATGTTCGGAAAGATGTCCGTAGGAGTCCGAACGATCGAGAGACCCCCAAACAAGAAGATCAGGATAGCGAGCACGACAATCGTGTAAGGTTGCTTTAGTGCGAGCCTGACAATCCACATCATGATTCACCCCCCTCGCTAATCGTTCCGCCCGGGACAGGCAGAACCGCATCGGTACATTGACTCACGGCCTGTGCTTTGGCGTTCTGGCATCCAGGGTTGATATAAATTTCTCGGCCGCTGGCGGTACTGCCACTTTTCCGGACAAAACAATGTCCCTCGCGGAAATGTTCTTGCCGTAGACACGACGGTTGTCCCCGTTGTCCGGACGGATCGTGGAGCCTTCGAGCGAGACACCGGCGAACAACCCGCGCGATCTGGAGTAGCTCAAGATTTCAGCGCGAAGACTCACGTCGGACTCGGCTGACGCATCGCGCCCGACTGGCCCCGCAGCCACAGCTGCATCTCCACCCAGTTTGACTTTGCTTGCGAGAATGCCGCGTGCGCCGCTCTCATTCATCACCAGCAACACAAAATCGGTGGCGTCGCCGCCGATCTGGAGGCCAAAGCTCCCGCCTTCGAGGGCCATCATCGTTGGGGCGCCCCAAGGCCCGCGAAACTCCTGTCCTCTGCGGCATGACATTGCACCCCGCCCGTAACTTGCGCCGACGATGAACGCGGCTTTTACGACCGAGGGAAAAACAACGACGCAGTCCGCTTTGTCGAGCAAGTCGTGCGGAATGTTGTCGGGGACGTCGAGAATCTCTTTCAAGACGGTGCCGCAGTTTCGCAAGCGGTCATCGTCCTTGCTCTGATCGGAAGCGCCTGCGGCCTCGGAAACGATCGGTGAGAGCGTCAATAAAATGCTGCTCAAACAGACTAGTAGCTTTCGCATGCGTGGTTTCCTCAAATCGTTCGTGTGTCATTCCCTAGATCGTTGTTGCGTCACGTTCTAACAATGCATCCTGGATGCCACAGCCGAATGGATCGGAATGGATCGAAACTCTCCGGAAGTGGTTGAAAACAGGAGCCATTAAAATTGGTCGCCAGAGCTGATTTCTAAGCAGTCCAACAAAATTTGAATGGGTGTCAGCGGGTCGACAAGGGTGTCGGCTCTGATGGCGATTCGGCTTCTGGTTGGTCTACTTCTTGCGTGGACTACTTCTCATGGATCGCGAGAACGTAATTCTCGGAGAGAGGAGGGTGGACTCAGTCACTCAAAGAGGATCTTCGCCATCATTCCTTTGTCTTCGTGATTGAGCAGATGGCAATGAAACACGGACATGCCCCTGATTACGGGATCGGTGAAGTCCATGATCACATCCACACTGCCGCCGTACGGAACATTGACGGTGTCCAGCCACACTGGATCCGCAATCGGTTTATCGTTTTCCGCGTACGGCAAGAAATGTACCTGGTGAATATGCATTGGATGTAGCTCCCCTGTGGCGTTGACGATTCGCCAATGCTGAAAGGACCCAACCTTCGTGCGCACCATCGGAGCCGCATCGAGCTCGAATTTCTTTCCGTTGATGTAGAAACCGTTCTTGTCTTCCGTAAATATCACCGTAAACCGGGGAGACGTTTTTTCTTCCGCGGCAACGTCTACCGGCTTGAATTCCGGTTTGACTGAACTTTTGGCAGTCTTGGCGGGTGAACCTGGCGTCGATCTCGGAACGATGTCAGCCAACACCATCGCCGGATTCGGATCGCCGTCCGGCCCGGTGTCAACACAATGTGAGATCAACCGGCGAGGAGTGCCAGCCGGTGGACCGGTAACAATGGCTTCCAGCCTGCCGGCCGGCGGCAACGAGACATGCTCCGCCGTGCGCGTTCGATGATCGGGGTCGTGCCGCGCGATTGGCATTCCGTCCATCGCCACGATTTCAAATGTTTGCCCCTCAACCTGCAAGTCCACATAGCGGTCGGCGGAGGCGTTCACGACACGCCAGAACTGGCGTTCGCCCGATGCAATTTCAATTTGCGGCCGCACTAACCCGTTCACCGTCATGATCTCCTCTGGCGGCTCGTGCTCTCCACCGCAAACCTCTGAACTGAGGTCCACACGCTGCTTCAACTCGGCAGACTGAGCGTCTTTCCCAACGGAGCGGCCGCGCACAACCAGCACGCGCTCCGGCAGGCCCGCTACCGCCGGAAAATAGGATTCTATTCCCTCAATTACGATCGCGCCGGACATCCCATCCAACACTTGCCGGTAGCTCTCGCCATGCGGGTGCGTGTGATACCAATACAAACCCGGCGGATGGTCTTTCGGAATCTGCACGGTATAGCGAAGTTTCTTCCCCGGCATGGCCAACATCGTCAAAACGTCGTCCTGCGGAGCATCCGGAGACACGGTGAGGCCATGAAAATGCAAATTCGTCATATCCATGCACGGACCGGCCAAGCACTTTTCCGATGGTTTGGCCGGTAGATCGTTCACATAAGTGATTTTTAGTTGATCCCCAGGTGAGATGCGCAGCGTGGGAGCGTTTGGCTGGCCGTTAAAGTAGAACGAATTTTTTCCATCACTCGTGGCAGCCGCGTGCAGAGTCAGAGAGAGTGTGTGATTTTTCGCACGAAGTTCTTGGGAATTTGAATGTCGGCCTGCCGGCCCGCCGCGCAACTCCAGGATACAGAAGGCCGCCGCTGCCAGAACGGCAGCGGCGGAAGTGGCTAATCGTAAGGCAATTCCAATCCGTGACATCGGCACTCCGGAAGTCTGGCTCACTCCACCTCGTGCCAGGTGGAATCCGGATCGTAGGCGTTGATTGAGTCCGCAACCTTCGCTGTGTCGGGCCCCAAATCCTTTTCGTAAATGACGCCCGATTCATCCACAATAAACGTCATTACGCCCGATGCGCGATATTCGGCAGGATAGGCGATGAACGCGAATCCCTGGGTCATCACACCATTAACAACGTAGTTCTTCGCTCCGCCCATTGCATGCGGTCCTTGCTTTGTGAGGATCCGGAAAAAATAGCCGTTGTAAGGCACCGGATCGCCAACCTTGTCCTGTGAGTTCGTTCCATAGGCATACGCGATCAGAGCGTTGATAGGGCTATAGAACTCATCGTAAGCACCATGCCAGTACAGACCATCGTGGCGGCCTTCTGTGCTGACCAGTTTCTGCGCAAATTGGTTTGGGAGGCCGGCCGGCGGGTTCCGGAAATATTCCTTTTCTGCTTCGACCAGGTGTTGGCACGCATCCTGGGCGGAGAGTTCATTCTTGCCGATGCGCCGGAACACGATTTCGTCTCTACCGGCGTCGGTGTCGAAATACCACTTACCCTGATTATTCACCAGCGGAATAGGAAAGGGCCAATTTTCCGCACCCACGACCAGGGTTACCGAGCCGTTCGGCTCTGTTACGAACCGATGCATCGCCTGATATCGAACAACGAAGCCGGCACGGGCGTCCGAGTCTTGCGTTGGATCGCCTGATGAAAGCACTTCCTTTGCTGCTGGTCCAAGGACACGCAAAGGCGATTGCTGGTCTTGCGAGTCCATGGCCACGAAAAGAGCGTGGGCGGCATCTTGAGGCGAGGCAAACGTCTGCTGTTCGGGCTGCTGCGCAAACGCAGGGGCCAACGCAACTCCAAATGAAAGTGCTAGTAGAGTGGCCGCCGCAAATAGCTCAGACCTCTTGCCTTCACCTTGAACCAAATATGAAATTCTCTGCAGCATCATCTTCTTCTCCATTCTTGAATTCCTGAAATGTTGCGGAGGCGATCACTTAGTGGTGACCGCCACCGCCATGTCCGCCACCGCCGTGGAAGCCGCCGCCGCCAACGCTCGAATGACCGCGCGCAGAAAAGCCTCGTGCGTCCCCGCCGTGATTAAAGCCGCCGAACCCGCCCGAGTGCCCGCCTCCCTGTGCGTGAAAGTCGGAGCCTCCGTGAAAGCCCGAGCCTCCGTGAAAACCGGAAGACCCGTGGAATCCGCCGCCATGGTCGAAGCCGCCGTGTCCAAAGTTACCGTGGCCGAAATCACCGTGATGGAATCCCCCGTGACCGAAGTCGCGGCTGTGCGAGACGTAATCGTGACGGTCGAAGGATCCTCGACCGCCGTGCCAGTCGTACCCCCAGTGGCCCCAGCCCCAGCCAAATCCTCCGAAGAAGCCGATGCCAAATCCAATCCCAAAGGAAAGGCCGACGCCGCCCCAAAAAATTCCGGGAACGGGATACCAGCCAGGGTAGGCAACGATAGGTGCCCCGTACACTAGCCAAGGATCATAGGCAGGGACGTAGACCGTCTCAGGGTTTGCCGGTTCGATGATGATCGTGTTGCCTTGCGTCGTCACCTTCTCCTGCTCGTTGCTATTCAGATGGCCTGTCTTGTGCGCTTCCTCACGCAGAGTCTGCACCGCGCTCGTCACATCGTCCGGCTGGCTCACATAGGCCTCGCCAAGCGATGACGTCCAAGAGAGGTTCTTGTCCATGTTTTCGAGAACCGAGGGGAATTGCGCCATGGCTTTTACGCTCGGATCCCAGTCCTGTTTGTCGACTTCTTTGGCCAGTTCGTCACCCTTGACGTTGGAATGTCTTTGCATCCAGCGCTCCGCCTCGACGATCTGCGTTGGATACGTGGAAGCTGCCAGGACTTGCGCCACCAAGGCGTCCGGATACAACGCGATGGGCGCAACAAGTTGCTGTAGTTGCTGCGGGGTCTGTTTCACTGGCGCAGATTCCTGAGGCGACTGCGCTGGCGCCTGGTCGCTGGATTGGCCGGCCGGCGCCAAGGATTCGGCTTGCGCACTGAACTGCACCAGCAAGGCACAAAGGAGTACAGCCAGAACCTGCTTGAATATTTTTTTGACTACCTGAACGATCATAAAATTCTCCAATACCACATCGTGTTCTAACTGTCCGTTCCGATCCGCGGCCTGCTAGAGAGCGCGAAGGAATGCCCGCCGCGACGCGCGGCGGGGTTATGTTCAACGCCGTTACTTCTTCGAAGAATCTGGAGGGAAATGCTTGAACATCTTGTCGACGCCCTTGTCCAGGTTCTTGATGTTCTTGTTGGCATTGTTGGAGAGCGTGTCGCTCGAAGTGCCTCTCCAGAGAAGCGATTTGGTCTTGGTGTCGAACAGATCGATGACCAAGGAGCCCACTTTGTAGGTTTCTGTGGTGGTCGTTGCTTCTCCGAAGCCTCCGCCTCCAAATCTTCTCCAACCCCAGCCGCCGCCAAACCCGTCGTAGAACGTATTCAAGGTCTGCTGATTCTGCGTGGTCTCGATAGCAATGATGGTGACGTCGCCGCCGGAATCTACCTGGGTCCAACCTTTTGCCGCCAATACGGCATTAACCGCAGACTTGATGCGGTCGACATCCAAGGCATTTTTGGTCTTCACCTGTTCCCACGAGTAGGTTTTGTATTGCCCGAAGTTCGCGGCGTGATCGTAATCGGTCTTCACCTGCTGTGCCGAAGACCTGCCCGCGAACAAAAGCATCATTGCGATCAAAACAATCACTGCTCTCTGCAATTTCATATTTCCTCTTTTTTATTCTTGTGAACGTTACGGCCAAGAAGGCACGACGCACTGCGAGCAGGCGTCGTGCCATTCCAGCGGGCGCTAGTTACCGTTGTGCACGGGGGCGCCTGCCGGCACATGTTCCTGCGCCGTCACGGTCCCTTGACTGATCTTTTTCTCCAGGCTGGACTCGACAACTTTGCTGCCGCTTGCGTCGCCTTCGTCAAACATTTCCGCAAGGAAGTATTGATCTCCATACTTGTTGAAGATCAATTCGCTCTTGGTGGGTGTGGAGTTGGCGTCGGTATCTTGAACCTGGATCAGGGCAGAGCGAGTGCCGTCCATGTTGCTGATTTCCATCAACGTTAGGTCGCTATTGTCCAGCATGCGGATACGGTACGTGCCCGCCGGCAGATGCGCCGCCCCTGCATGAAACTGGAATGGGATGTTGGCTTGAAGCCCTCCGATGATCTGCGCGTCTGCCTTGCGCGGATAAATTGCTACAACGGAGAGCAAAGCAATGGACAGCGCGAGTAAGTGGCGCAGCCCCGGTTTGTGATTTGCGGCACCATTATTGGTCGTCTTAGCGAACATTTTGTTTCTTCTCTTTTCTGTCGTCACGAACGTTTTGTTTCACTGAGCGACACAACTGAAATAAGCAACGCGAGGGCCAACACGTAAGTGACGGAAAACACAGTCAATTGCCAACATTGGGGTACGCGACATGCCCGTCCGCTAAACAGAAGTCCACATTTCGACAGCACGCGCGATTGTTCTGCTAATCACAATGAAACGGGATTGCATGTCAGAAAACGGGATTGCGTGTCAGAAACATTGGCATACGGGAAATTCTCAGGAAGTCACTATCGAATGATCTCTAAACGATCCGCACTTTCTCAAACAGGAGCAGGGTCGTCGGGCCTGACATTTTCATTATTGTGATTCTGTTGGGAGGAAGTGTGATTCTTACTAACACGCGAGATGCCGAGCTTCTGCATGCGGAAATAAAGCGTAGACCTTTTAATCCCTAAGCGTGCAGCGGCCCCGTTGGGACCGGCAACCACCCAATGAGTTTGGTCGAGAGTCTTGCGGATATGATCGCGCTCCACATCTTCCAAGGTAACAGCCGACGACGACATAGTTTCGGGGGAACGCTTTAATTCTCCAAGAGGGGGAGACAGAACGCTCCCCGGACTCAGGATCACACTCCGCTCAATGAAATTCTGCAACTCTCGTATATTCCCCGGCCAAGGATGTGAAGTAAACGCAGACATCACCTCAGGAGGAATGAGTTCGATCTGCTTGCCCATACGGCGGGCGAGTATCTCGACGAAATGCTCCACCAGCGCCGGAATATCTTCGCGGCGTTCCCGCAAGGGCGGTAGTTGAATCGGGAAGACGTTGAGACGATAGTACAGATCACTGCGAAAAGCGTTGCGCCTTACCATGTCGCTTAAATCCCGGTTGGTCGCGGCCACAAGCCGAACGTCGACCTGATGAGTGCGAGTGCCTCCCAGGCGCTCGAACTCCTGCTCCTGCAAAACGCGCAGCAGTTTGGGCTGGAGAGTCAGCGGGATATCACCCACTTCGTCCAAAAAGAGTGTGCCTTTGTCGGCCGCTTCGAAACGACCGAGCTTTTGCGCTATAGCGCCCGTGAACGCGCCCTTCTCATGGCCAAAAAGTTCACTTTCCAAGAGATCGAGCGGAATAGCCGCACAATTCAACTTTACAAACGGGCGTCCGCACCGGGCGCTAATGTTGTGAATAGCACGCGCGATCAGTTCCTTGCCGGTCCCTGTTTCTCCCTGAATCAGAACGGTGGAGTCCGTTGGTGCGACGCATTCGACCTGTTCGAGAACCATCTCGAGAGCAGCGCTCTTGCCTATGACTTGCTCGAACCGCCGCTCATTGCTTTCTTGAGCAACGGACCCGATTCTTTCAAAAGCTCCCACAGAGAACCTCCTGGCGCATCCACTAGACCCCTACCTCGTTTAAGCGCTCAGCTCTCCAGAGCCGCCCGGACACTCTCAAGCAGAGCTTCGTCATTGAACGGCTTGGCCAGGAATTCCACCGCTCCGGCTCGCAATGCCTGCATGCGCATTTTTTCGTCACCATGTGCGGTGATAAAAATGATCGGAATCCTGCAGCGCTCAATGTTTAATTTGGCCTGAAGGTCAAGGCCGGACATTCCCGGCATGCGAATGTCTGCGATCAGGCATGCGACCTGGCTTTTTTGCGCGGAGGTCAGGAATTCCTCCGCGGATGCAAAGGTCGCTGTCGGCAGTCCGACCGCCTTGAGCAGGCCCTGTAATGCGCTACGGATCAAATCATCGTCATCCACGACGGCAACTAGTTTGGTATTCATCTGAGTGCCCATGTCGCGAAATTACCAGCGTCGCTGAAAGCGCGCAATTATGCTTTGGTATGATGCCGCTAATACCCGTAGAACCAGATACTTACAATATCTAGACCCGGATTGGGATGACTTTCAAAAGAGAACAGCCGCGGTAAGAGTGACGTCTTCTACTTCTTGGTCGCCGGAAGGTCTAGCTTCGTCCCCATCCTGACCAGCTCCGCCAGGGATTCCGCCTGCATCTTTCTCATGACGTGGCCGCGGTGAATCTTAATGGTGATTTCGCTCGTCCCAAGCTCAGAGGCAATTTGCTTATTGAGCATACCCGAGATCACCAGGCTCATGACCTGGCGCTCCCGCGCCGTGAGCGCCTCATAATGCTTTCGCAGCTCGGCAACATCACTCTGCCGCTGCCGCATCGCGCGGTCGCGATCCAAAGCTTGATAGATCGCGTCCAGCAAGTCCTGGTCTCGGAACGGCTTCGTCAGGAACTCCACGGCGCCGGATTTCATGGCCTTCACCGTCATGGGAATATCGCCATGCCCGGTGATAAAGATGATTGGAATCAGGAGGCCCTGTTCAGCTAACTCATGCTGAAACTCCAAACCATTGATTCCAGGCAGCCTCACGTCCAGAACAAGACAACTCGGCCCTTCCGCCCGCTTACTGCCCAGGAAGCCTTGCGCGGTCTCAAAGGACTCGGAGCGCAAGCCCACCGATTTCAGCAAGCCTTGGATGGCGGCGCGCACGTGAGCATCGTCATCGATGACAAAAACGGTGGGAATATCCGTGGCTGTCATTCATGCGCCTCGGCTCTAATGGGTAGAGCCATGTAAAAGCTTGCGCCACGCGGAGAGTTGTTGCCAAACCACAAACGACCGCCATGCGACTCAATAATCGAGCGGCTGATGGATAGCCCCATGCCGGTGCCATGGGGCTTGGTGGTAAAGAACGCTTTGAAGATCTGGTCCGCCTGGTCGGGGGGAAGTCCCACGCCGTTATCACTGACGGACAGGACAAGGTGGTCGTCCTCCGACCGGCGCGATGTAATGATCAGCTCGCGCGACCCATCCACATTTTTCATCGCATCAATGCCGTTCAGCATGAGATTCATCATCACCTGCTGCAATTGCACACGGTCGGCCAGGAGCCGGGGTAGATCAAAGGCCAAGTCTGCCCCTACGGATATGTTGTATCGAACTGTCTCACTACGTAAAAGCACAATCATTTCCCGAACGACTTCGTTCAGATCAATCAATGCGCGTTTTGGAGCGCCCTTCTGGAAGAGAAGGCGGACGCGCGAAATGATTTCTGCCGCGCGCGTTCCGTCGTTGACGATTCGCATGGCAGCCGCGCGAGCCTCTTCAAGGTCGGGTGAATCGCGGCTGAGCCAGCGCAGACAAGTATTTGCGTTGGTGACAGCGGCGGCAATAGGTTGATTCACTTCGTGAGCCAGCGAGGCGGTGAACTCGCCCATGGTGGTGACGCGGCTGACGTGCGCTAGATCGGCCTGTGCCTGCTGGAGTTTCTCCTCGGCCCGCTTGCGTTCCGAACTTTCCGCTTGCAGCGCCTCGTTGGTTCTCTGTAGGTCTTGAACCACGCCCTGTAGATGATCGTGCGCGCGTTTAAGGGATTCCGTGGCGTTCCTTTGCGCCGAGGTCAGCAATCCGACGAACAACAGTGAAACCGCGAAAGAGATGAAACGTGGTATCTCGTTCGCAGCCAACGAATGCATTGGAGCCAGGAAGTAATAATAGAAGGCCAGAATGGAAAGACACGTCGCGAGCAATCCCGGCGCAAGGCCCCCAACCCAAGCAGTCAGCATGACGGCGAAAACAAAAAGTGAAAGGGGAGCCGCCTCCAGATGCAGCTCCGGCAACTGTGTAAGAAACAGCGCCATGGCGACCGAGAAAACAGCAATCCCATGTCCCCAAATCTGGGGCAGTTTCGGCCACAGAAGCGGATTGGACAGGTGCACTCTATTATTCCGGGAGACAGCGAATCCTGCTGTCGGTGCGTCGAAAGTCAGAATCAACGTCAAAGGCGGGGAACATCTCCTTTAGCCACCGCGACGAGATTCTGGGCCGATGCAAGGACATTTTCAAGCTACTTATTCCGTAACACTCAGTCGGACCCGCAGTTACTCGACCCATTTGAGTCGCCAGGGTTGTGCACAGTTACAACCGGGCCTGCTTGATCGCGATCTTGCACGGTCTAGCCCGTTCGTAAAGCCAGCCCAATAGACGGAATGCCGACATTCCGACAGATTTCGTCACGATGGCCACTGACAGTTGGGTGGCGAAGTTTGAGGCATCCCCCGTCGCGCCAATGACTTCCACTTGGTCCTGGAGGAGTACCAACCTCTGGCCCAGCTATTGCTTTTCCCCCAGTTGGCAGGTGCTCAACGAAATCGCAAGGAGTAACGGGATCATGGAAACGTTTCATGCAAGCGAGAGAGTTACCGACAAGGACCCCGATGCCGCGCTGGTAGGCGCCACAAAGTCTGGAGACACGTATGCTTTCGAGACGCTGGTTTCTCGTTACAAGCGTCGAGCGCTGGCCATGGCGCAACGCATCACGAATAATCGCGAGGATGCCGAAGACGTCGTGCAAGAGAGTTTTCACAAGGCTTTCCTGCACCTGAGCGCGTTTCAAGAAAAGTCTCGTTTTTCCACTTGGCTGACTCGCATTGTAATGAATGAAGCTTTTATGCTGCTACGTAGAAGGCGCGGAATCCCCGAGGTCTTGCCGGAGGGTCCGGAAGATCGCGCTGACTCTGATTCGTTGGCATTTGTTGACCAGAGTCCAAGTCCTGAAGAGTCCTGCTGGCTGCGCGAGCGTTCGGAACTTCTGACCAAGGCCATCAATCGCCTGGGTCCTAGAACTCGAAAGACAGTAATGCTTCGCGACCTGGAAGGCCGCTCGCTGGAAGAAACGGCCCAGATTCTGGGAACTTCTGTGGGCGCGGTTAAATCGCGTCTCTTTCACGGACGTCAAAAGCTGCGGGGAACGGTGAATCCCGGGGCTCTCTGGGGACTCTACACAGGGACCCGGATGGAAGCGCAAGCTACCGGCGGGGCTGACTGAAGTGGAGCAGCTCGCATCACACCAGGCATAAGCAAACAAAATCAATCAAAAGAACGCGCGGGCAATATTCGTGAGGGTACGCGAGTGTCCGCGCAGCACAGATGCAATGCTGACCTGATGAGGCAAGCCTCCGCGGTAAATGCTATATTCAACAATATGAGAGAAGCGCGAGCCGATTTTGCGACGGTCGAAGAGGCTGTCGAGGACATCCGGCAGGGCCGGATGATTGTGCTTGTCGACGACGAGGACCGCGAAAACGAAGGCGATCTGGCCATGGCGGCGGAGAAGATTACTCCCGAGGCCATCAACTTCATGGCGAAGTACGCGCGGGGGCTGATTTGCCTGCCGCTTACCGAGGAGCGCTGTGAAGAGCTGCACCTACCGCTGATGTCGCCGATTAATACTTCCGTGCACGGGACGGCGTTTTGCGAAGCCATAGACGGGCGGCTGGGAGTTACCACCGGGATTAGCGCCTCGGATCGAGCGATCACGATACTGACAGCGGTGGACCCCAAGACAAAACCACAGGACCTGGCGCGGCCGGGGCACATTTTTCCGCTGCGGGCGCGAAATGGGGGGGTTCTTGTTCGCGCGGGACAAACCGAGGCGAGCGTGGACCTGGCGCGGATTGCGGGGCTTACTCCCGCGGGCGTGATTTGCGAAATTATGAATGAAGACGGCACGATGTCGCGCGTGCCGCAGCTCGTGGAATTTTGCAAACAACACAATCTGAAAATGCTGACCGTGGCGGACCTGATCCGCTATCGGATGCAGCACGAACGATACGTCCGACGCGTCGCCGAGGCTGTGTTGCCGACACGTTACGGCGAGTTTCGCATGATTGCCTATTCAAGCGACGTGGATCATGACCAGCATGTTGCGCTGGTGCGGGGAGACCTCGAGAGCGGGGGCGCGCCGCTGGTGCGGGTGCATTCGCATTGCTTGACGGGCGATGTATTTGGGTCGATCACGTGCGATTGCGCGGAGCTGGTTGCGCTTTCGCTGGACGCGATTGCGAAAGAGGACCGCGGCGTTTTCTTGTACCTACATCATACCGGGCGCGGGTTTGGCATCGAGCAGTCGAGCGAGCCGGGGGTGCTGCCGCAGATCCATGTGCACTCGCGCGGGCAGCTTGACCGCGAGCCGGCGCGGCAACGCATGGTGCAGCACGAAAGTGGGATTGGCGCGCAGATTTTAATCGATCTGGGGCTGAAGGATATTCGTGTATTGACGAATCATCCGAAAAAGGTTGTCGCGCTGGAAGGCTACGGAATAACGATTGCGGATCAGGTACCGCTACGCGTGGAAACGCGGCAGCAGACACATCAGCGGTTGTAGCACTTCCCTTCCCGGCGGCAACTCACCGATACACTAATTGGGCGGCTCTTCAGATTCGGCTGACGGCGGGGCTGCACCCGCGGGGTCCGTTTTCTTCGGAGCAGATACTGAGGCAGGCGGCCGAGGTACTTTGTTGGACGCCGCGGACTTGCTTACCGTGAGGTACTTGCGCATTTTTTCCAGGCGTTTCTTGCCGATACCCTTTATTGAGAGCAGGTCGTCGACGCTTTTGAAGGTGCCGTAGGACTTCCGCATTTGCAGGATTTTTTCCGCAGTGGCGGGACCGATTCCGGGGACTTGTTGCAGCTCTTCGAAGTTGGCGGTGTTGATGTTGATGGGTTTGAGCGGCGGCTTCTTGGTCGCGTTGGAAATCGCCGCGAAAGCGAAGCAGAACACCAGAATGGATAGCGAGATCCGGACATGGAGTTTGACTTGCCGCATGGTCCGGATACTAACAGAGATAGTTTCTTAAGTAAATAACAAGAAAACTTAGCTTAGGCGCTTACTTTGGGCGTCGTAAACATCGAGGTCTCCAAAAAGAGCGGCTTGGGGCTCGATCTGGGTGCGGTCGCCGACGACGACGATTTGCATGTTGGCGGAGTCGAAATATTTGCGCGCGGTGGCCAGCAAATCCTCTGGCGTGAGGGCGCGAACTTTTTCGCGATACGTTTCGAGGTAGTCGTCCGGCAGATCGTTGAGTGCCACGGTGGCCAGTTGCGACAGCAGGCCGTCCTGTGTCGCGAGGCCGAGAGAAAAAACGCCGCTGACGTAGTTTCGAGCGTCGGCCAGTTCAGGCTCGGGCACCGGGAGAGCGCGGAGTTTGTCGAGCTCGTAAAAGATTTCCGTCAGCGAGGCGGCGACTACATCGTTTCTAACTGCAGCGGAAACAGAAAAATAGCCATATTCGCGCAACGGATTTACACCGCTGCGTGGGCTGTAGGTATAGCCTTTGTCTTCGCGAATGTTCATGACCAGGCGCGAATTGAATGCGCCGCCGTAAAGGCTATTGGTCAGGCCGAGCTTGATCCAGTCCGGATGTTTGCGAGTAATCGCGTGGCAACCCGCGAGAATTTGCGTCTGCACCGCGCCGGGAACGTGCACGAGATGGACGCGGCGACCGCGGGGCTTCCCCGGTTCGGGGGACGGCGGAATCGCTGGCCTGTTGCCGCTCCAGGTGCCAAAGACTTTCTCGACGGTCTCGAGCATTGCGGCGGAGTCGAAATCACCGACCATCAACAGCAGCGCGTTTTCTGGCGTGTAGAAATCTCGATAGATCGAGACGAGATCGTCGCGTTTGTAGGCGGCCACTTGTTGCTCGGTGGGCGCGACTTGCGCGTACGGATGGGCGCCGAAGAGAACTTTGCGGAGGCGCTCGCCGGCGAGAAAGCCCGGCTGGGTGCGGTCGAGCTTTACTTCTTCGAGCTTTTGGCGGCGCTCGCGTTCAAATTCAGGCTCGGGGAATCCGGCTTCGCGCGCAAGCTCGTTGACGAGTTGCAGGAGCGGCTCGGCGAGTTCCGAGAGACCGGCAAAGCCGATGGCACTGTTGTCCGCGCCGGCATGGGAAGAAAGATCGGCCCCGAGGCGGCGGAGGTCCTCTTCGATTTGGCGGCTCGCGCGTTTTGCGGTTCCCGTGCGCACGACCGTGGCGGTCATCTCGGCGAGGCCGGGGGCGCGATTTGCGGCGGCGGCGTTGCCCGAACGCAGGAACAGCTCACCGTGAAACTTGGGGACGGCGTGAGATTCAGCGAGAACTACTTCAAGTCCGTTGACAAGACGGGCTCTGGTGCGCTTGGGCCATGTGACTTGGCGCTCTGCTGAGAGCGGCGGAACGCTGGTCTGTATTTCGGCGGCGCGGGTGGCCATTATGCAGCCTCCTTGGCGAGAGCCACGGGACGACGGAACACGACCGCCCGATTCTCTGTGCGCAGATATTTCTTCGCCGCGGCCTGAATGTCCTCGCGCTTTACCGCGAGGAAACCATCGAGAATTGAATTGACGAGCTGCGGATCATTGTCGAAAAGCGAGAAGCAAGCGAGCAGATGCATGAGCCCATAGCGGGGCATGCCGCCGCGGCCGCCTTCGAGCGTGGAATAATAGTCGGATCGGAATTTCACTTTCAGTTGGTCCAGCTCGTCTTGGGAGATGCCGTTTTGCTGGACCTCGCGAATGACGGAATCAAATTCGGCGAGCGTGGCGTCGCTGGAATATTCGGGCTTGTGCAGAATTTTCGTGACCATTTGCGTGGGACCGTTGTAGCCGAAGACGTCTTCGATGCCGCCATCGACTTCGACGGCCACTTGCTTTTCCAAAACGAGGTGGCGGTACATGCGACCGGCGCGGCCGCCGTGAAGCGCCTGGTCAAGCAAGGTCATCGCGTGCCAGTCCGTGGTGCGTCGCGGTGGGACTGTGTAGCCGATGGCCATGGCCGGCAGGGTGCCAAATTTTTCTTCGACTTCGCCGCGGCGTTCTTCTGTTTGTTCGGGTTCGCGTGGATCGGCAAATGGGGGCGTGGCTCCCGCGGGGATGTCGCCGAAATATTGTTTGGCAAGCGCGAGGCCATCGTCGGGTTTCACGTCACCCAGGATGAGGAACACGGCGTTGTTTGGCGCGTAGTACGTCTTGAAAAAGGATTGCACATCGGCGAGGCTGGCGGCATCAAGATCGGCAAAGTCGCCATAAAAATTGTGGGCGTTAGCCCAGTTGCGAAACGCGACGGGAGGAAGATCGAGCCAGGGAAAGCCGCCGTAGGGCTGGTTCAGGACATTGACGCGGACTTCTTCTTTCACCACGTCGCGCTGGTTGCGCAGATTTTCGTCGTCCACCTTGAGGGCGCGCATGCGGTCGGCTTCGAGCCAAAGAACACGCTCCAGTGCGTTAGAAGGCACGGACTCGAAATAATTGGTGACATCGTAATGCGTGGAGCCGTTGAGCGTGCCACCGCTGGAATTGATGAGCTTGATATGCTGCATTTTGGGGGCGTGGGCCGAGCCCTGGAACATCATGTGCTCGAAGAGATGCGCGAAGCCGCTGCGGCCCTGCGGCTCGAGGCGGAAGCCGATTTTATAGTAGACGCCTACGGTGACCACGGGGGCGGTGGTGTCTGGCGCAACAACTACTTTGAGTCCATTAGAGAGTGTGGTCGTCTCGATGGGTATCTTCACTGGCGGGCGCTCCCTGAATCGCGCGAAAAGCTGCGCTACTTTTATGCAATGCTAGGATAACCGAGGCGAGGGCTTGATACCAATTCTGGCGGAAAAAATCGAGCACGTCGTTGGATTAGGACTGTTCGGATTAATCGCGTTCTTTTGGGTTTTTCATGGGTTGCGCGTGGCTTATGGCGCGATGCACCTACCGTTTATTAAAACTTTTGCTCCCGCTTCGGATGCTGACTGCCCGCGCGCTTCGCTGATCTTTGCGGCGCGCGATGAAGAGGAGAAACTGCCTGCGGCACTTGCGACGCTTGCAACGATCGACTACCCCCAGCTTGAAATCATTGCCGTAAATGACCGGTCGCAAGATTCCACCGGCAGGATTTTGGATGAATTTGCGCGCGAACACGAACGAGTTTGTGTGGTTCATGTCGAGGCATTGCCGGCCGGGTGGCTGGGGAAAACGCATGCGTTGCAGAAAGGCTACGAGCGTTCGACAGGAGATTGGCTGTTGTTTACCGATGCCGACGTGCGGTTCGCGCCCGAGGCTTTGCGTCGCGCCGTTACATTGATGAAGCAGCGCAATCTGGACCATCTCACGCTGTTTGGCGACGTGGAGATGGTGGGCTTTTGGGAAAGAGTACTCATCACATTTTTTGGGATGGCGTTTCATGTTGCGACCGATCCTCACCGGGTGAGCGATCCCGGGTCGTGGACCTATGTGGGCGTCGGAGCGTTTCAACTTCTCACGAGGTCAGCTTATGAAGCGGCGGGCACGCATCGGCGGCTGGCGATGGAAGTTGTAGACGACATGAAGCTTGGAAAAATCGTGAAGCAAGCGGGATTCCGGAGTTCTGTGAGCCTAGCGCAAGATGCGGTGGTTATCCGTTGGCATGCAGGTTTGGGGAATTTGGTCCGCGGCGTGACCAAGAATTTCTTCGCAGCTCTGGGTTACAACGTAGGGTTTGTAGTGTTGGCAGCCATGGCGATGCTTTTGACGGACGTTGTGCCGTTTATCGCGATTTTTGTAGGCCATGGATGGATCCGCGCGCTGGCCGCGATCTCGGTTGTGATCGCGCTAGGCTTTCACGTCGGAGTGAACATTGTGATGCGGGTCTCGCCGCTTTATGCGCTGACACATCCGATGGGGGCCCTGCTGTTCTGCTACATGTTGCTGCGCTCAACGGTGGTTACGTTGTGGCGCGGCGGCGTGACTTGGCGCGACACGTTTTATCCGCTCGAAGAACTCAAGCGCGGCGTGGTCTGAGCCCGGAGGCCTGGCTTCCCTCAGGACGCCGCCGAGGCCTTTTCCGTGGAAAACAGTCCCGAAAGGTCGCGTTGTTTCAGGCCGCGAATGCGGTCGCGGAGCTGAGCGGCCTTCTCAAATTCAAATTTCTTCGCAGCTTCGCGCATTTGCCCTTCGAGCTGCTTCAATAATTCGGCGAGCTGTTGTTCGCTCTTGATGTTGGCAGCCGCCGTGTCCAGCGCAGCTTCGTCAATCGGTATCGTCACGTAATCCGCTTCGACAATGCGGGCGAGTTCCATGTCCACGGACTTGACGATGGATTCTGGCGTGATGTTGTTTTCTTTGTTGTAGGCGAGCTGCTTGTCGCGGCGGCGGTTTGTTTCACTGATGGCCTGATTCATGGAGCCCGTGCGCGTATCGGCGTACAGAATGGCACGGCCGGATATGTGGCGCGCGCAGCGGCCCATCGTTTGGATCAGCGAGGTGGCGCTGCGCAAATATCCCTCTTTGTCGGCGTCGAGAATTACGACGAGAGACACTTCCGGCAGGTCCAGGCCTTCGCGCAGAAGGTTGATGCCGATGAGCACATCGAATTCGCCGCGGCGAAGGTCGCGCAGAATTTTGATGCGGTCGAGCGTTTCTACTTCGGAATGCAAGTAGCGGCAGCGCACACCGATCTCCGTGAAATATTCGGAGAGATCCTCGGCCATACGCTTGGTGAGCGTGGTAACGAGAACACGCTCACGACGCTCGGCGCGTAGGCGAATTTCCTCCAGTAAGTCGTCTACCTGTCCCTTAACCGGACGGATCTCCACTTCCGGATCGACCAGTCCTGTGGGACGAATCACTTGCTCGACGAAGCCACCGCCCGATTTTGTCAGCTCGTAAGGGCCGGGAGTCGCAGAGACATAAAGAACTTGGTTCACGCGATGCTCGAATTCTTCAAAGGTGAGCGGGCGATTATCGAGCGCGGAAGGCATCCGGAAACCATAGTTGACAAGCGTTTCCTTGCGCGAGCGGTCGCCGGCGTGCATTCCGCGCACCTGCGGAATCGTCTGGTGCGACTCGTCGACGAAGAGCAAGTAATCCTGCGGCACGTAATCAAGCAATGTGGGCGGAGCTTCGCCTGGCAAGCGGCCGCTGAGATGGCGTGAATAATTTTCCACGCCATGGCAGTAGCCGATGGTGCGCATCATCTCGATATCAAAAAGAGTGCGCTGCGTTAAGCGCTGGGCTTCCACAAATTTCCCGGCGCGCTCCAGTTCCTTTTTCCACCATTCGAGCTCTTCATAGATGGTGACAATGGCGCGCTCGCGTTGCTCGGTGGGCATGACGTAGTGCGTTTTGGGATAGATGGGCACGCGCGTGAGGTCTTCCTGGCCGGCGCGGACTTCGCCTGTGAGAGGATCGATTTGGCGCAGGGCATCGATTTGCTCGCCCCACATTTCGATACGGTAGCCATTGTCCTCATACGTCGGATAGATTTCGATCATGTCGCCGCGAACGCGAAAGGTGCCGCGGCGCAAATCCTCGGAGCGATCGTACTGAATATCGACGAAGCGGCGCAGCAGTGCTTCACGCGATGTGTGCTGGCCCTTTTCGAGCATGACGAGCATGCCGTAATACGCTTCCGGCGAGCCGAGGCCGTAGATGCAGGAGACCGAGGCAACGATGATTACGTCGCGGCGCTCGAAGAGCGAGCGCGTGGCGCTCATGCGCAGCTTGTCGAGCTCATCGTTAATGGTGGATTCTTTTTCGATGTACACGTCTGCGGAGGGAACGTAAGCCTCGGGCTGGTAGAAGTCATAGTAGCTGACGAAATATTCGACGGCATTCTCCGGGAAAAAATTCTTGAACTCGTGGTAGAGCTGCGCGGCCAGGGTTTTGTTGTGTGCGAGGACAAGCGCAGGACGATTGACGGCTTCGATGACCTTGGCCATCGTGAAGGTCTTACCCGAACCGGTAACGCCGAGGAGAACCTGGTGCTTATCGCCGGCCTCTACGCCGCGGACAAGTTGCTCGATCGCCGCGGGCTGGTCACCGCGAGGTTGGTAGCTGCTGCGGAGTCGAAATTGCACGGAGGAGTCTCCTGCCGGCTCTCTGGGGTAAGCCGAAACCTTCATTATACCCCGTCTAGCAAGCGCCCGGCGCGGAGTCTCGGAATCAGTGGGAGTTGGCCGGATCCAACGCAGCCTGCACAACTAGCACGACTTCAGAATGGCTTTTCGCGTTTACGTCGTAGTGGACGCGGTTGGAGCCATCGGCTTTTGCTACCGTGACATTCATTTGCTGCGTGGCTTCTTCGGTGGCGCGCATGAGCAGGCCCGTTTTCAACGAGATGTACGTGATGATGCGATTGGCCCCGCGCGCTGTGCCTGCGGTGCGCAATTCGTGGAGCTTGAACTCCTCCGGCGTGGCATTTTTCTCTTTGGAATCCTGGTTTAGGGTGGCGGTTGTGAGAATCACGGCACAGGTTTCCGCTTCCGCGTCGGACGCAGCGACGCTGCCTTGCACGGTCAACTGCACTGCGCTGCAAGGCTCGTCACGGACGTAAGTGGATTGACGCAGCCAGCGCAGGCCAGCTATCGGTGCGGGCGATTTCTCCGCTTCCGCGGAATTCCACTTTTCAGCTATGCGGGCGCCGGGCGCCGGGAACGCGGCGGCGAGCAAGAAGCGAGAAGCCCATTCTTGCCAGGCTTGCTGTTGCTCGGGAGAAAGCGCGTCCAGGCCGGCGACTTGATCGAGGCGACCGTCAGGAAGGACCGTGAACTCGATGATCTTTCCCTTCGGGTCTTGTCGTTGCACCTGCGGAGAGGGCGGCTCGAACTCCGGAGTCTTGAAATGAGAATCGGAATCGAGGACTTCAAATTTTGTACGCGCGTGAATCACAGCTCGATTACCTTGCTGTTGAATGCCAAGAATCTCGAGGCGCAGCAGGGCGTTGACATCGATTTTGGCGGAATCGGCGGGAGTGGCGACGATCACCGAACTTTGGGTCTTGATGTGTTTGTCGCTGTGGTAGCTGATTTGGTAGGACAAGGTTTGGCCGGCTTGCACACGCGGAAAAAGATTCACGGGTGCCGGTCTGTTTTTCGCAGCGCAAAAACATGCCAGGAACAAAGCTAGCCCGCCGCACACAGAGACGGGATATGTCGCGCGACGGGCGACCCTTCGGATGCTACTTGTCCAACGGCTTGCCATATTGAAGTTCACTGCGTCTTGGCCGTTGCGCGGCTCGCGTCGCTAGGCTGCTTCAAGCGGCGGTCAAAGAAATCGCTGGTGGCGCGATAGCCGGCTAGCCAGCTGCGATGCAGCAGAAAATCGTGCACTTCGTCCGGGAAAATGAGCTGCTCGATAGCTACGCCGCGAGCTCGCAGGCGGGCGACAAGATCAACAGTTTGTGTGAAGTAGACGTTGCGATCGTCGTCGCCGTGAATGAAAAGCACAGGAGATTTCCAGGTGTCGACGGAAGTGACCGGAGAGGATTCATGAGCGAGCTTGGTTAGCTCCGGAGAAATGTTCTTGCCGTCCCAGTTGTCGGTGGGCCAATCGTGAACGCCATGGAAATCCACGCCGGCGGCAAAGATGTCGGAGTTGCGCGCCAAACCGAGAGCGGTGAGGTAGCCTCCGTAGCTTCCTCCCCACAAGCCGACACGAGATGGGTCAACATCGGACCGGCCCTGAAGATATTTTCCAGCAGCGACGATGTCTTTGTATTCGCTGGCGCCGCGGCCTGCACGGCCCGGAGCTTCACGGAACGCGCGGCCATAGCCTATGCCGCTGCGGTAGTTGACCGACAGCACGACGTAGCCGCGGCTGGCGAGATACTCGTTCATCGCGTAGGAATTTGCGTAGTAATACATATAGTGCCAGCCGAGCAGCATTTGGCGGATCGGGCCGCCGTGCATGAAGACGAGCGCGGGTTTCTTGTCCGTGGCGTTCTTCGTAGCGGTCGATGGAAGAAACAGTTGACCGTGAATCTCGACACCGTCCGCAGCTTTGAACGTCACTTGCTGTGGCGCGACCAATTGTTGCGACGGAAAATTGGCTGGCCAAGTCTCGCCGGCGAGTGCTTGTGCTTCATGATTTGCGCCTGGTTTGCGTAAGAACGGTCGTGCCGGATGCTTCGCGTCCGAACCGAGGTAAACGATTGTCTGGCCATCGCTCACCGAGACTGGGCTCCATTCGTTGCCCTCGCCACGAGTGAATTGGGCGAGATGATCTCCGGTAATGCTGACAGTCCAAACGTGTCGCCGGTCGATATCGCCGCAATTGGAGTTGAAGAATACGGTTTTCCGATCCGGAGTCAGCGACCACTGCTCGACTTCGCAGCCCCCCGGCGTGAGCAGATGCGGGTTGCCGCCTTCGACGGAAACAGAGTAGAGGTGCTGCCAACCGTCTTCTTCTGAAGCGACGAGCAGACGATTCTCGGCAGCCCAGCGAATCACGCCGCCGCCAGTGTCCTTGGCCATGAAAGGATAGGAGCCGTCAGGAGAAGCATTGCTGTGCCAAACTTCGCGCGCACTGCCGGCGGACACATTCGCGACCCAAATTGCCCAGGGATGCGGCTTATCGGGCTGCAGAAAGTAACCCGCGGGCGTGTCGCGCTGCTCGGCGGGGCGCCGCACGAATGCTATGCGCTTGCCGTCGAGCGACCAAACTGGATCGCTGTCGGTGTCGACACTTGGAGCGAGAAACCGCACGGAGTTGCCGGCCAGTTCGTAGATACCGATGAAGCTGTGGTCGCTGCGCGTGGAGACGAAAACCAACTGAGATCCGTCGAGCGACCATTCCTCGGAATGATTTTGGCCGCGCACAATTAATTGCTTGGGCTTTTCGCTGCTTTCTGGCAAAGCGGTCCAGATTTGCCCTTCGCGTACGTAGGCGATCACACCTTTCGCGGAAATCTTTGGTGAATCGCCTGCATCAATTCTCTTGGGCTCGCCGCCACTCCAGGCGACGCTCCACACGGTCTGCTCCGTCCCGGCGGGATTCGTCGTGGGGTTGGGAAATTGCCCCGAGGCGTTCTTGCCTTCGCCTCGGACGTAAACGATAGAATTACCATCGTCAGAGAAAGTCAGTTCCGAGAGCGGCAGTCCATCGTCTTGAAGATAAGAAGTAAGCCTGCGCGCCGTAAACGCCGGTCCCTCTGCAACCCAAATATTGCGCTTCCCTTCTTGATTGAAGGTCCAGGCGATGCGATTGGCGGTCTTGGCGGCAGTCAGATTCTCAGGAAACGGCGCGCTCAGCAGCTCTTCCAGGGTCACACTCTGCTGGGCTGACGCAGGGAGCATCGGGCACACAATCGCAAGCGCGAGCAGAAACCATTTCTTCATTTTCATCTCCGACCAGGTATTACCGAACGAAACCCGGAAACATAAGGGCATGCCTAATCGGCCGGCCGGCGCGCGACGAGCCGCTCAATCGAAATCTTCGGGACATCCAGTGGCCCCGAAATTTTCAGCACATAGCCCTGTTCCGGAAGGCTGGTGCCGGTTTGATCGTCAACTAACGTCTGCAGAGTCAGATCGGAAACTTCCGTAAAACTCAGGGTGCCCTTAAGCAAATTCATATCCGAAGTGCCATCCAGGCGCACGCCGGGAAAAACGATGCCTCGATCGCGGACTAAGAACGTGCCCTCCCCCGAGTTCCAGCGTGAGGCGCCCTGGTGCGGCGCGCCATCGGCCATACTGGCGTTCACATCCCAGCCGCGAAATTCGACGTCTCGCAATTTCAAATCGCCCTTACCTGCCAGGTGCTGCAGCAGTTCGTCGCGTCCGACGCCCTGCGTAGTGAGATGCACAATTCCGGAGGCGAGTCCGGTGAAGCGTTCGAGCAGAGTGGTCGGAGCCGGAACTTGTTGCAGATCGATGCGTTGGAGGTCCGCGGTCACATCGTAAGATGGACGCGGCAGGAACGAGGCCCGCAATTTGGCACGCAACAGTCCACCGGCGTAGCGAGCTTCCGCCTCCCGAACATCCACGTGTAGGTTATGCAAAGCGCCAATTACCCTAAGCTGCCCCAGCTTGATCTGCTCCAATGTAAACTCGTCTATGTTTAGCTCACCCTCTGCATTTACGCGGCGCAACAGTTCACTAGCCCGAGGGTTCGCCGTGCTTCCCAGCAAAGCGGGAAGCAAACGTTGAAGCCAGCCGGGCCTTGCGCGTGGCCCCATCCAACGATCGAGATCGGCGGCGTCCAAATGATTTGCATGAAGTTGGAAATTCCATTTTGTGCCGCCGTCGTCGTCCGCGACGGCGGTTTCCGCAAGCTGGCCGGACCAAGTCGCGCCGAACCCCTCCAGGTCGATCAGACTGACCCCACGCAATCCGTCTTTCCAATCCAGACGCGCTTTGTTCAATTGCAGCGGTTGATTGAGACCGACGACCTGCAACGTCGTCTTGTTCAGGTCGACGTGGCCGCTCCAACTTCTGGTCTCGGCCGCGTTGTCCCATTGATAGCGCAGCGCGGCCGAGACAGGGCCGGTCAATTCCCAGCCGTGGTTCATTGGCCTTCCGAGCACGGACATTATCTTGAATACGTCCCCCGCATCGTCCGTTCGGGCATCGACGCTCAAGCTTCCAACCCGAGTGCTGAAATCATGGGTGAAGCCGATGTTCGCCGCGGTCTTCGCCTCGACGAGGCTCCGGCGTTTCGTTGTCACTGTTGTTGCCAGGGACCCAGCTTCGGGTCGCTCCGGTGTGGCGTAAGAAATACGAACCGGCCCGATGATCAGGTTTGTCCGTTGCCGGCCGCCCTGGAAAGCACCAATTCGCACTGGTGAACTTAGCCCGGGAAGGCGTATGTCACCGCCAAGGCTGGAGAAAGCTGCTTCCTCAATCTCCAGCGGCCACCCGCGCAACGCGACTGCGCCGGTGAAGAACTGGTCCGCAACAATCGCGCGGTTCACGTTGGGATCAAACGCGCGGTACCACGCCAGTATGTCGGCCGCCTGGACTCCCGCAGAATCCAGCCGGACTTCCCAAGCCGGTGACGCGTTCGCTTCAAATCGCGCGCTGCCTCGCAGGTTAGATTTGGCGGTTTCCACGACGAGGCGCTCCGCGGAAATATTGCGCATACCCGCGTTCCAGCGCCCTTCGAGATTTACATTGGCAGCGGGATTATCGGAGCGCTCACTCAAATCCCAGCGATGAATCTGCGCGAAGCGCGCTTGCGCGGAAAAGGTCCATTCGCCCGGCTGCGTAGCGGCGCCAGCGGTTCGAGTGGTGCCGACGCTTTTCGCCGTTCCATCCAGCGAAAAAACGCCGCGCAAGCCATAGTCATACCCGCGTGACAGACGGAGAAGGTCCGCGAGAGAGACCTTGCCCCAGTGTACTTCGATCTCGGCCGGTTGCAGACGGGACGAGGTGCCCGCGACATCGCCGCGCACCGTCAGCGTTCCGGCAGATTGCAGTGTTACGCCGCTGCGCCATGGCTCAGCTTCCAGTTGCAAGCGCCAGCGGCCGGAAGAGACCTGCTCTACGCTGCCGGAAACTCCCAAAAATGCGAACGGTAGTTTTTCATTGCCGATCTTGAAATTGATGCGGCCGTCGTCCACATCAATTTTCTGGAGGCGGTTGGACGGTGTTGGCAGCGGGCGCGGGCCATAAAACCGCGAACCAGCCCCGAGGGTCGATTTCGCCGGCGGCAGCCAACGTTCGAGATTCCACTCCCCTTGCTCGTTGCGGACCAGGACCAGACTGGGGCGGGTCAGCGCGAGGGTGCCGAACTCAAAACGGCCACGCAGCAAGCCGCTCCAGCGCAACCCTGCCGTGAGACGCTCAGCGCGCAAAAAATACTCGTTTCCGAAGGCTGGATCTTCGGCAATGCTCACGAGTTCAGCGTCGAGCACAGGACTGGGCAAGAGCAAAACATTAAAGTGGCGAACTTCCACCGACCGTCCGAAGGCACGAGCGAGATGCGCCACCAGGTATTTGTGAATGCCCTGCGTGCGCACAAGGAAGGAGGCCGCGATTTGCGTCGCGATCACGAGGGCAACGAACAACAGCGCCAGTTTCCACCATTTGCGTACGCGGTCCATGACGTCCGAGAGTTTCGCAGAGTGCCGGCAAAATGGGAAGGCGAAGCAGGGTCCGAAACTACTTAATGAACGGTCCGCAGCATTCGGCCCCAACGAGTGCGCTGCGGCAAGTGCAAAAGGGTGTCGATCACACTTTTCAGCCGTTGAAAAAAGCTGCTCTGCCCGTAATCCGCACTGCTCGCCTCGACCGACCAATAGATTAAGAAAGGCCGGCCCATGATGGCGTCGCGATCTACGAATCCCCAATAGCGGCTGTCGAGGCTGTGATCGCGATTGTCACCCATTGCAAAATACTTTCCTTGTGGAACGACAATCTCTTCGCCGCGGACGTATTTCTTGATCTCATGCGCCCATTCCAGGACCACTGGGCTGGCGTACAACTGATTGCCCATCGGCGGAAAAGCGTAATTCAGCGGATCGTATCCCGCGCCGGGATCGTGCACTACGTACGGCTCGGTCAAAGGCTTGCCATTGACGTACACGCGCTGATCCTCAACTTTAAGCCGATCGCCCGGCAATCCAATGACCCGCTTTACAAAGTGCTGGTGGTCGGCATACGGGTATTTGAAGACGATGATGTCGCCGCGCTCGAGCGACCGGTAAGGCAGCAGTTTTTCGTACCAGGCGCCGCGCCCTCCAAAAATGAACTTGTTCACCAACAGGTGGTCGCCAACCAGCAGTGTTCCCTCCATAGACGCCGAAGGGATTTTGAATGCCTGCACGATGAAGGTCGTCCCGAAAAGGGCCAAAAGCACGGTGACCAGCAGCGACTCCATGTATTCTGAGAAGGTCGCTTCGCCTTGATGACGCTCCGGCTTCGCGGCCGGGTTCTCCGCTACGGCTTCCTGGGTTATGGTCTCTTCGGGCATTTCCATCTCAACTGGTCACTCCGGTTTGCTCCAACCGTTCTAGTGCTGCGCCTGCAGCGCGTTGCTCCGCTTCTTTCTTCGTGTTCCCTTGGCCCGAAGCCATGCAAGACCCGTTGACCCAGACTTCCACCTGGAAAGTCTTCTGGTGGTCGGGACCTCGCTCCGCGGCAAGTCGATATTCGGCGGGAGCCTTCCCACGGCCCTGCAAAAATTCCTGCAAAGCGGATTTGCGGTCGGCTTCAAATAGCTCGGTGCCACGCTCCTCCAATGCAAATTCAAAGAGAGTTGTTCGCAACATTTCCTTTGCGGCCGCCAATCCCGCATCCAGATAGATCGCAGCCACTACGGCTTCGAAGGCATCGGCCAGCAGCGTAGGCTTCTCCCGCCCACCGGTCTTTTCTTCGCCGCGCCCAAGCCGAAGATGCTCACCGAGACGCACCCGCCGAGCGGCCAGCTCCAGAGCTTGCGCATTCACCAGCCGCGCCCGGCTCTTCGAAAGCTGTCCCTCGCTCCATTTCGGAAACTTCTCCAAAAGGTATTCGCTGGCCAGCAGGTCCAGCACGGCGTCGCCCAAAAACTCCAACTGCTCATTGTTCTCGGCCAAGGGACTGCTGTCAGGATCTGCCGCGCGCAACTCCGGAACGGCCGAGCTGTGTGTCAAGGCACGATGGAGCAACCCGGGATTGCGGAACTTGCGGCCCAGCCGCTCCTCGAATTGCTCATCGTTGTTCGTCATCTCAAAAACACTTGCGCAAGTTCAGGCCCATCAATTCGGAGCGCTTAGTTGCGAGGAGCCTTGCTTCTTGGCTTCCTCCGCGCTGCTCTTACACGCGGCTTGTAGCGTGCTTTGCACCGCCGCACATTTTGAGAATGCGGCTGCCGCAGCCTCAAAGTGCGATGTCTGCTTGTCGGCGACGCCGAGCAGATAATAATTGACCGGGTCAGGATCCGGATGCGTATCGGCCTTCACCGATTGCTCCAGCTCCGGGATGGCCTCTGAAAACTTGCCTCGACGTATGTAGACCAAACCCAGTCCGCTGTGCGCCATCACCAAGGTGTCGTTTTTCGCGTTATTGAACGCTTCCTCCGTCAGGCTTTCCGGCTTTGGCAATGTAGGAGTAATTTCGATCGCGCGTTTTGAATAAAGCTCGGCTTTGTCCAACTGTTTCGCGGCATCAGGCGCCTTGGCGTTATACGTGCGGGCCAGAGCCTGCCCCATTACGGCGAGCACCGGCGCGTCATTGGGGTTTATCTCGACTTCCTTTTCGCCTGCCTCCAACATTTTGGGCACTTGCTGCGTCGCGAAATATCCGGACACCAAAGCCTGATACATTGTCGGCCGATATCGGCTTTGTGGATATTTCTGCAAGAAATCCTCGGCCATCTGGATTTTCTTGTTGGGGTCAGTGGCCTGTTGGACCGCCTTGGACGCCGACTCCTCTTCCGGAGTGGCGGGAGCAGGAGCAGGCGCATTATCCATAGAAAGCGGAGCGGGATTAGGCTGCTTGTCCTTGTCAGTCCCCGCAGGAGGCGGTTGTTGTTCCGGGGCTGGTTGGCTTTGGCCGCCGCTTTGCGCTACGCCGGAAGCAGCGCTGCACAGTAAGAATGTTGTGAGCGCCCCCGCGCCCACCCAGATTTTCCATTGCTCTCTCATCAATGTACCTCTCCGATTTAAGATTTCAATCTGGAGTCCGTGGGCTTGAACGCACTCCTCCTGATACTTAGATGCCTCGCCTAAGGCGATTTCTCTAGGGTCTCTCTGACGGCTTGCCTCCAGTGAAGGCTGCAAGGCCTTTTTGCGCCGCCTGCCGGGCTTGGTCGGGACTCCCGTTGACAGCCAGGGCTTCCTGATATTGCACTTTGGCTTGCTCGACCTGTCCTTCGTCATCATAGATCCGAGCGAGGTAAATGTGGGACCAAGCCAAAACCATCGGGTCATCGGCGGCGGTATGCTCGCCGGAAGTGAGCCTGCCGAACACTTCTTTCGCCTTCACTCCGTCGTGATCCATCAGCGCCACCAGTCCGATGCCGTACCACGCGCGCGTCTGATCGGGATACTTTGCCAAAACCTTTTGAAAGGATGATTCCGCCGCCCGCGGATTCTTCTCCGCGATGCGTCTTTCGCCTTCTGTCAGCGCGGCAATCGCCTCCGGATCGTTCGGAATCGTCGATGGCGGCAGCCTTCTCCTGCGTGCGAGGGATTCGCTTGCTGTCTCATCCTGTTTGGCCGCGGCGGTCGCGGCCTCAAATTTTATCGTTTGCAAGCGCTTGGCTTCTGCGTTGACGTCAATCGACCTTACCATTTCGGGGAAAAACAGCCTCATGGAAGGCTCGGATCGCTCAAAATTCCCCAGCGCGGCGAACAGAGGTCGGACCAGAACGTAGCCATCCGCATCGTCCATGTCCATCGCTGCGGCGCGTTCGCTCGGCGACATACGCTTCAGTTTCAGCTCCACGGCTCGCACCGTGCATTCCGCGAAATACGATGGGAAATCGTCCTTCAGGTCGGGTACCAAGCGTGGGGCACGCGCCGCCGTCTCAAACAACGGCCGCTTTACCGCGACAACGTGCGGGTATTGTAGCGGCAATGGATCGAGCAAAAAGTGCAGGTACGCGTGACGGACCGTGTCGGTCGGCAGGTCGTCGGCTCCGCTCAGCACGATGGCGTAGTGGTCGCCAAAGTTGCGCACGTTCGTTATGCGTCCTACGAGCGGCTCTACAATCACGGTGAACGTGCGCGGATTCGAATTGTTCATCATCTCGCGCAGATAGTTGGTGGCCACGAACACGATTTGCGAGACCGAGTCATGGAGACGCTCAATGTCCCGGTTGTACAAAGGCTGCAGTTCGCGCCACACCCGCCCAATCTTCTGCTCCTGATAATAGTTCGCAAGGATTTCGCTGAATCCTTCCAGCGCGATGACTTCCGGAGGCAATTCGTCGCGCCGCAGGGTCAATTCAAATTTCGGCGCGGCACCGGAAACCAAACCGAACCATATGTACTGCGAAAGCATGGCGCCTTCATCGGCTAATTGGTGTTTCTTGTAAAATTCGCGCACTGCATCGACGGCCGGTCCTTGCTGGTGCTGCATCCGCTCGCGAAGTTGCGCGCGCACCGGATGCCAATTGGCCGCACTCACGTTGGACTCGAATCCCGCGGCCAGCAGCGCGCACATCGTTGTGAACATCGCTTCGCTGCCGTCCACCGAGACATTAGTGGCCGGGCTCGTGCGCATGCGGGGACCTTGCGGCGGCGCGCCTTGACTCGAGGATGATTGCGAACTAGCCGCGGCCGAAACAGCCGCTGCGCTACAGACGAGCGAAATTAGTGCAACACTAAAAAGTCTCTTCATGGAATCCGTTTTAGAGCTGATGCTTTGCGTGGGTAGCGCGCGGCGTCTGGGTTTTGTCGGTAAGGCCCCTGCATCTTTTCAACATACAAGGCGTTGCCGCGGGGAGTCAAGGAAGTGAGAGCGCTACTCGCGGACAGCTTTAGCAACACTTGCGTCAGTTGAAAGCATCTTTTTATTGTGGGCCGGGTTGCCTTCATGAAAAGTCCAAGTCCTATGACAAAGCTAGCGAAAATCTTTCTCCTCTGCGCTGCTCAGATAGCATTGGCCTGCCCTGCGCGTGTTAAGGCACAGTTCGTCCGGCAAGATACTCAGGCAACCTCCAGCGGTCAGTCAGACGGAAAAACCACTCCATCCGGCAAGCGGCGTGTTTCCCAGGAAGTGCAAATCACCGGCCAACAGCCTTGGTCGGATACTGGAATTGACGTCCAGCCGGGCGAGCACATCGTTGTCACCGCGACTGGCAAGCTTCGCTATGCGGACGCCAAGGAAGACAACGGACCCGACGGCATTACGCGCGGTTTCAAGGATCTGTTGCGCATTCTGCCCTTCAACAGCGCAGGTCGCGGAGCGCTCATCGGCCGCATCGGCGATGCGGAAATTGCCCAACCTTTTCTCGTTGGCGCGCACCGCGACTTCGTCGCTCCTATTGCCGGACGCCTTACCATTGGCATCAATCAGGCGGATGATGACGTCGGCGAAGGCACGTATACAGTACACATCGATATCCACGCACCCGATCCGGGGGCGGCATATCATCCAGCGCGCCAGGTGCCGACCATTTCGGGTGTAGACGCCAAAATATTCGCGAAGCTCCCGCGCCGCGTCGCCGACAAAGATGACAATCCCGGCGACATGGTCAATTTCCTGATTATCGGCTCAGAAGACGCAATGCAAAAGGTTTTCACCTCTGCGGGATGGGTTAAGGTGGATGCCGACGTGCGTGGCTCAGTGCTCCGCGGTGTCCTCGAAAGCATTTCGAAGGAATCGTATCTTACGATGCCGATGAGCCCACTCTACCTCTTCGGGCGTGCACAGGATTACGGTTGGGCGCACGCGGAACCTATTAAGGTAGTGGCCTCGCGCAACCATTTGCGCATCTGGAAAGCGCCATTTCAAGTGGACGCGCAAACGCTATGGGTGGGCGCGGCTACGCACGACATTGGTTTCGAACGAGACGAGCGTAACGACGGCATAACGCACAAGATTGATCCCGATGTGGACCTCGAGCGCGATTACGTGGAGAAAACCCTGCTCGCAACGGGCTTAGTCGCTGAAGTCACCCATGCCCTTCCCGCGAACGCACTCAAGGAAGCAAGAACAGCAACCGGCGGCTCGTTCCACTCGGATGGTCGCGTTCTGATACTCAAACTCAATGAATCGGCCGGAAACGTCTCCGCCGATTCCTCAAGCCGGCCCTAAGTTATTATTCGTCGCCGGATCGCTGGAAATAAAATCTGGAAAGATCTAAAGGATTTACTTTGATGGAACCCGCTTGTCGGGCATCGCACAATACACAGGCGATATGGCGGTCACTGCTCAATCTCACGTTCCTTTTCTAACCGCTCCACTTGACGGCCGCCAGCATCACTTGGCTGTTGGACCCTGAAACCCCGTGTTCGCATTGAGTAAGTGGACCTGCTAATAGCCCCGGTTTTCTGTAGAGTGCCGCCTGAGCTGCTTGCGAGAAACGGCTGCTTGCGCTTCGTCACGCTGGCGGGCCGTCCTGCGCTTCCAATGACACGACCTCTTCTGCCTCAAAGTCCGGCTGACTTTGCAGCAATCTGACGCAGCGATTCCAACGCAGAATTGCATCATCATTTCCGGGCGGATGGACCTTCTCTGCCTCGCCGAAATATTGCAGCGCCTTCTCCAACAGAGGCAGCAACGTATGCGGCGCGCGGCCGGCACGCAACTGCGCCTTCACCCGGCGCTCGCACAGCAAACCCAGGTAATACACACGCTCGTAGGGTTCTGCCAATCGCTGAAAAATCGCCTCGACCTCAGAGTAGCGGTCCGAGGTCTCGCCCGTAAACTGATCCGTTATTGCTAACCCCAACGTCCGCAGCCCCAGCATGTGTTTTGGTTCTGCGGCCAATACATCCCGGCAAATCGACTCCGCCTCTTCCGGCTCATTCAGATACCGATACAACTCCGCCTTCGCGATAGCCTCCGGAATTCCCGATTTAGAAATGGTTTTTAGTGTCAGATCCATGGGCCCTCCGCAGAATTCAACCTCTCGGAAGCACTGCAATCTTGAAACTAAGTCTTCTCGGCTCCTCGGATTTTCCGCACGATCCACAACAGGGGATCGTAAAACTGGTCCACTACTCGCTCCTTCAGGGGAATGATGGCGTTGTCCGTAATATGGATGTCCTCGGGACAGACTTCCGTGCAGCATTTGGTGATGTTGCAAAGTCCAATCCCCAGCTCGTCCTTCAGCAGTTTTGTTCGCGAAACCCCATCCATCGGGTGCATGTCCAAACCGGCTACGCGCACAAAAAATCTCGGCCCGCCAAACTGGTCATACTTGTCGTGATCTCGCAGAACGTGGCACACGTTCTGGCACAAAAAGCACTCGATGCACTTCCGGAATTCCTGCACTCGATCCACATCATCCTGATAAAACTTCCAACTCGCTCCTGGCTTCGGCGTAAACGGGGGAATTTTCTTGTTCACCCTGTAATTCCAGGAAACGTCTGTCACTAAATCTTTGATGACGGGAAACGTCTTCAGCGGCATCACGGTAATCGGCTCATTCTGCGGCAGCGAATCCATTCTCGTCTTGCACGTCAGTCGCGGTCGCCCGTTCACCTCCGCGGAACACGAGCCGCACTTCCCTGCCTTGCAGTTCCAGCGCACTGCCAAGTCCGGCGCCAAGTGGCCCTGAATGTAATGCAGCGCATCGAGCACCACCATGCCGGGCGCCACCGGCACCTTGAAGTCAACGCTTTGGCCGCCGTCTTTATTGCCGCGAAACACTCTTAGAAGCGCGTCCGCCATCAAGCCTCCGCTATTTGTCTTCGGCCAACACTTGCTTCAACTCCGCAGGCATCTCTGGAAACCTCTCCTGCCGCAGTCCCATGGCACTATCGTCGCGCCAGATGATGTTGTTCTTAGTGCCCCACTCCGAGCTTAACTCCGGGAAATCAATCCGGCTGTGTGCTCCGCGGCTTTCCTCCCGCACCAGCGCGCTGCGCGTGACGGCCTCCGAAACCGTGAGCATCGATTTCAGTTCGATAGCCATGTGCCACCCGGGATTGAACATCCGCGAGCCTTCGATGCTGGTATGCGCCGCGCGCTCTTTCAATTTCGCCAACTCAACGAGCGCCTTTTCCATGTCGTCGCGTACCCGGAAAATCCCCACGAGGCTCTGCATCACCTTCTGCAAATCGCGATGCACCGCGTAAGGATTCTCGCCACCCTGCCGCTGAAACGCGCTGAGCGCCTCGCTTTCCCCTGCGCTGATCTGTCCCTCATCCAAATTGGGAGCAGACGTTTGCTTGGCGTGCTGCGCAGCCGCAAGTCCCGCCCGCCGCCCAAACACCAGCAAGTCCGAAAGCGAATTGCCGCCCAAGCGGTTCGCTCCGTGCAGCCCTGCCGCCGCCTCTCCTGCCGCGAATAGTCCCGGCAGCGAACTCTGCGCCGTCTCCGCTTCGACGCGAATGCCACCCATCATGTAATGGCACGTCGGGCCAACTTCCATCGGCCCTTTCGTGATGTCGACGTCCGCCAGTTCCTTGAACTGGTGGTACATGCTCGGCAGCTTTTTTTTCACATACTCCGCGGGCTTGTGCGAAATGTCCAAATACGCGCCGCCGTGTTCCGTCCCACGCCCTTCTTTCACTTCCGTATAGATGGACCGCGCCACGACGTCCCGCGTCGAAAGCTCCATTCGCTTCGGGTCGTAGCGTTCCATGAACCGCTCGCCCTTTTTATTGCGCAGAATTCCGCCTTCCCCGCGCACCGCTTCCGTCACCAAAATCCCTTGCACTCCCGGCGGCCAGACCATCCCGGTTGGATGAAATTGCACAAACTCCATGTCCATCAACTCAGCGCCGGCTTCATAAGCCAGCGCCATGCCGTCGCCCGTGTATTCCCACGAATTTGACGTGATCGGCCAGGCCTTCCCGATTCCACCCGTAGCCATCACCACCGACTTCGCCTTGAACACCACGAACCGCCCGGTCTCCCGCCAATACGCCAGCGCCCCCGCACAGCGGCCGCCATCCGTAAGCAGCCGCACGATCGTGCATTCCATGTACACGTCGAATCCCATGTGCACGCCGCGATCCTGCAGCGTGCGGATCATCTCCAACCCCGTGCGATCCCCCACGTGACACAATCGCCGGAACGTGTGCCCGCCGAACGCGCGTTGCAAAATCCGTCCGTCCTCGGTGCGGTCAAAGAGCGCGCCCCACTGCTCCAGTTCTTTCACCCGCTCGGGAGCTTCCTGCGCATGCAATTGCGCCATGCGCCAGTTGTTGAGCATTTTTCCGCCGCGCATCGTGTCGCGAAAATGCGGCTTCCATCCGTCCGCCGAATCCACATTCGCCATTGCCGCGGCGATTCCGCCCTCGGCCATCACGGTGTGCGCTTTCCCCAGCAACGACTTGCTTACCACGCCTACCGAAGCGCCTTGCCCCAGCGCTTCGATAGCCGCGCGCAATCCTGCTCCGCCAGCACCAACTACCAGCACATCGTGTTCATGCGTCTCGAACCTGTCGCTCAAAAGATCCTCACGTCTTGGATAGCGCCGGAAGCAACCATGCGTATATAAAAGTCCGCCAATCCAACCGAGATTAAGCTCATCCACGCAAACCACATGTGCCGCTCATTTAAAATCGAAAGCCAATGCCACGCCTTGTATCTCGGCTTTCCGAAACTCACGCACGAAAAGCAGTCGAGCTTGCCGCCGGCCAAGTGCCGCAGCGAATGGCACGAAAGGGTGTATGTCGTCAGCAAAATAATATTGACCAACAGTATCAGCGTGCCCACACCCATCCCAAATTTCGCATCGAAATTGAACGCTTGAAACACGTCCTTCCACAGGAAAACCAGGAACAGCACCGCGAGATACAAGAAATAGCGATGCAGATTTTGCAAAATGAACGGAAATTTTGTCTCGCCTTTGTAGTTCCGCTTCCATTCACGTACGGCGCAGGCCGGCGGGTCCTGGAAAAACGCGCGATAGTATGCTTTCCGGTAGTAGTAACAAGTGGCTCGAAAGCCGAGTGGTCCACCCAAGATCAGGAATGCCGGCGACCATTTCCACCATCTGTGGTGCTCGTCGATCAGTGGCGAATAGAATGGCGAGAGATAGGGTCCCCACTGATAAAACCTGCCTTCGTACGCGCGAAAGGTCGCATAAATCCCGAATCCTCCGAGCAGCAGCACTACGGGAATCGTTTCCGCCCACCACGAATCCCGCCGCAGCGTCTCTCCAAACTCGGGTGCTCCTGCCGCCCGCGCCCCGCTATCTGCCATGAAGTCCCCCTTAGCGACGCATAGACTAGCCACAATTGGCCAGTTTGAAAACTAAATTCGTGTCATCAATATTTTTTAACTTTCTGGAATATTCCGCTACGCCGGAATTATGCGAAACTATACGGCTACAAATTACTCGCTGAATGGGCGTAATGAAGGGCCACCTGTAGCGCAGGGCGAAGTCTTCGTAGCCCTGCGGCTTTTCGTCAGCAAAAATCTGGATCGTTCAATTAGCTACCCTTTCAAAGGAGACATATCTCAGTGCCCGCAAAAGATAAAATCGCCGTCCTCACCGGTGGGGGCGACGTTCCCGGTCTCAATCCCGTGATCAAATCCGTCGTTTACCGCGCCACCGGACTGGGCCGAAGCGTTATCGGCATTCGCAAAGGATGGGAAGGTCTTACCCACATGGATCCGGCAAATCCCAATGACCCCTATATACGCCCGCTGGATCGCGAGAATACCCGCGCGATCGACCGCACCGGCGGTACCGTTCTCCACACTTCGCGTACAAATCCTCGCAAAATGGCCGAATCCAAGCTGCCCAAGATTGTCCATCCCGATCGCGTCAAAAAGCTTCCGTTCGATGGCAAGCACTACGACTTCACTCCCATCGTGCTTGAAAATCTTGACCGCCTCGGCGTCGGTTGCCTCATTACCATCGGCGGCGACGACACGCTGAGCTTCTCCGCCGCCCTTTCCGCTGCCGGGATGCCGGTCATCGCCATTCCCAAGACAATGGACAACGATGTTCAGGGCACCGAATATTGCATCGGCTTTTCCACGGCGATCACTCGCGCCAAAGAACTCATCACACGCCAGCGCACCACACTCGGCTCTCACGAACGCATCGGCGTCTTCCGGATTTTCGGCCGCGATGCCGGCTTCACCGCGCTCTACACCGCCTACGTGACCTCCACTCGTTGCCTCATTCCCGAATATCCGTTCGACATTGATCATGTAGCTAAGCTGCTTTCCGAAGACAAGCGCAACAATCCCAGCCACTACGCTCTCGTGGTCGTTTCGGAGGGCGCCGTTTGGAGGGAAGGTTCCGTGAAGGAATACGGCGAAGCCGACGCCTACGGCCATCGCAAGAAAGTTGACATCGGCCAGGCGCTCGGGGAAGAGATCCGCAAGCGTACGGGCGATGAAATCATGGTCAGCGATCTGACCTACGATCTGCGGAGCGGCGAGCCCGACGCGATCGACCAGCTCGTGGCCATCACCTTCGCTAACATCGCGGTGGACATGCTGCGCGACGGCGTCTTTGGCCGCATGGTCGGCGTACAAAACGGCTGCTATGCCCATGCGCCGCTTCCCGCTTCCTCTCTGGGCGCACGCAAAGTGGATATCCCCACTCTCTACAACACGGAGCGCTATCGCCCTAACTACACGTCCAAACTGGGCGCGCCACTCCTCTTCAATCGCATCTGAGTGGCACATCAGAGTCTTTGGGACAGCCATTTCTGGCTGTCCCGCAAACAAGGGCATAGCACTGGTGCCGCCCCCTGTTCCGCAGCAAATCACACGCTCTCGCGGCACGGGCGTAACGCTTGCGCCACCTCGCGTTCATCTGTGCGCCATTTCATGCGACTATAATTTGGGAGGCCGCTCTTGAAGAGAGAACAGCGACGCACGCCCCGCTTCACCTTCATCGCCAGCGCCGAGCTCATCGAACAAAAGACCGAGGTGCGCATCGCCACGCGCGTCAGCGAGCTAAGCCTTCACGGATGCTACCTGGACATGATGAATCCGTTCCCACAAGACACTCTGGTGCTCGTCAAGATTTTCGCCGGCGAGGATTTCTTCCACGCCAAAGCAAAAATCATCTACGTACAGCCAAATCTTGGCTGTGGCGTCTCCTTCCTCGAAGTCGAACCACCGGCTCTGGCCGTCCTCGGACGTTGGCTCGCTACGGCCCAACAAGACGGCCAAAAGCGTTCCGGCTAATCCTTCCAGCCGCGTCGTTATCTCCTTCTTATCAAGTTCTTATCAAGCCCTTCACCTGGTTACGTGCTCCCCGGCCGAAGACCTCCCTCAACGGATGTGTTATCGTCGGTTCGCAATGGGAGGTGCTTTGTGACTGCCGAGCAGTTTCGACGGCTTGCTTTGAGCTTTCCGGAGACCGTTGAGAGTTCCCACATGAATCACCCCGATTTTCGTTTGCGTGGCGGCAAGATTTTTGCGACTTTGGCCTATCCTGACAAGAAATGGGGCATGGTTAAGCTGACTCCGGAACAGCAGGAAGAATTCGTGAGGGCCAAGCCGAAGGTGTTCGTCCCAGTGAGAGGTGGATGGGGCCGAAGTGGCGCCACCAGCGTGCTACTGCGAGTGGCTAAGAGCGGCGACTTGCGCCCCGCGATCGCGGCAGCTTGGTGCAATGCGGCACCCAAGAAGCTGGCGCGGGAATTCGAGGCAAGCTTCAAATAAAAATGGAAAACGTGAGGAGAAATGGCTGAACGGCCGGTATTAGTAGGACTGATCCCGCAGGCGGTGGTGCTGGATGCAGGCGATCAGGTTTCGTGGATTTCCGATGCCGGGAATCTGCGCGTGGAGTTTGACGTGAACCGCTGCCCCTTTACGTCCAACGTGTTTCAGGCGCCAGCGGGGATGCGGCTCCTGAGTGGTCCGCCCCGCATAGGAACCAAGGACGGCACATACAAGTATCGCGTCTGGCTCAATGACCAGATGGTTGGCCAAGGCGAAGTAGTCCTGCGAGGGAAATAGGGCTAGGGTTTTGGCTTTGCGGTCGTGGCCTTCGGCTGCTTTGCGATTACCTTGTCCGCTATTTTGTTGTAGGTGGCTTGCGGAATGATCTTCTTGCGCACTAAATCGGTCTTTGCGCGATATGGGCGGCCTTCGATGATTTTCTTTGCGTAAGCGTCGCCAATTCCCGGCAGTTCCTTGAGTTGGTCCTCGGTCGCAGAATTCAGGTCGACGAGGCCGGACTTGGGCGCGTCAGAAGCCGCCGACTTTCCTTGCGACGGCAAGGAGCTGGCGTTTCCCCGGACGGCCGGTATCACCGCAGAAACAGTCAGCATGCACAGCAGGACCAACCAAAGGGCTCGTGTGGATGGGGTTCTCATCGTATAAAACCTCTCTCCTCTTCAAGTTACGCGTAACGCCGATGTGGCGGGATTTTTAAACGCACAATCTTCCCGAACGGCCGAAAGAGAGTCAATACAAGGAACGCGGGGGTGCGCCGCACGTCGACAACACAACCTCACCTGAACACAATCAATCGCCGGCGTACGCAGGGCGAGCGGCTTCCATGGATTCAGCCAAGCCACGGCGAACGGGGCCCAATATGAAGGCCGGAACGGTGCGCTCCGGAGCCAATGCCAGATTGGCACCCTTCTGCGGAAACTCGATACGGCGGTCAAGCTTCAGGCCGGCTTCGCGCAGGAATTCAGCGGAGAAGCCCATATCTTCCGCGCGATCGACACCCCAGAACCAGAGCTTTTCTTCGTGTCGCTGTAGGAAATCAACTGCTTCCTCGAGCTTTTTCATGGCTTTATCGAAGTTGGAAGCCAGATAGAAAACCCCCAGCAGCCAAGCGTGGCGAGGGTAACGCACTCGAATGCGTACACAATATTTTCCGGCTTGGTTGCGTTCGATGGAGCAGCGGTAATCATTGCGGACTGCGGACAAGCGGCCTGGCATGGTGCTCACCAATCCTTGAAGGTTCTGGCGCTGGGTAGCCATTGATTTGTTAGTGCGGACTCCATCCGAGCCCCCGGGAAAAAGCTAGACCGTTTGGCAACGGCATCGGGTGGAATCAAGGCTTTCTAACGACACAAATAGGGTAAATAGAAGCCCGGAGGAACACAAGGGGAGCGCTGTAAAATTGTAAGTCTCTTGTTATTAATAAGTTATGTCAGCTTAGGTCGCCAAGGCCCTTCAACTTGTCGGGCATGATTTGCAGTTTTCCTTCTTGCCGGAGGCGCGCTTCCAAGGAAGTGCGGAAGGCCTCAAACGCAATATTGCGCTTGGTTTGCAGGACTTGGTCGGTCAATTCCTTTTTCTGCTTCTCGAAGTCCGCGGGATTGGGTTCCTGTTTTTCGGCAACGCGGTACACAAACCAGTTGGCTCCAACGTTCAGGGGTGCGCCCACGTCTCCAGGCTTGAGTTGGAAGGCGGCGCCGACTTGTTTGCCGCTGACCGCGCCGGAAATGGAGCCGTTACGCGCCAAAAGATCGCTTGTTTTCGCTTCCAGACCGAGCGACTTGGCCGCAACCTCAAACTTTTCGCCGCTCTTGACCCGTTTCGCGAGGTCTTCCGCTTTGGTGCGGGCAAGCTCGGTGGATTTCTGTTGCTTCAGCTCTGTGATGATCTTGTCCCGCACTTCCTCTAACGAACCGGGGTGAGCGGGTTGAATCTGCTTGACCGACAGCACCAGGTAGCCGCGGTCTGTACGAATCGGAAGGCCTAATTCGTCCTGGCGGAGGCGAAAAATAGCGTCCTTGGCCTCTTTCGAGTTGCCCAGCTCGAGGATGGGGTCGGTGGCGGTCACAGGCCGGGTCTCGCCGAGAGACAGATGGAATTGCTTGCCTAGATCGTCGAGCGACACCTTATTGGATCGCCGAATCGTGGCGGAAAGCTGGTCGGCTTCGTCGCTGGCCATCTTGTCCGTTTTCGTGAGCAGGAGAGGCGTCCTAATGGAATCCTTGACCTCCTCGAAGGGCTTGGTGTGCGCGGTTTCCTTGTCCAGGACCTTGATGATGTGGAACCCGTACTGCGTCTTTACGAGGTCAGAAATCTTGCCTTTATCAAGGCCAAACGCCGTTTTCTCAAATTCCGGCACGGTTTGGCCTTGCGTGATCCAGCCTAAGTCGCCGCCCTTGTCCTTGCTGCCTGGGTCCTCGGAATACTTCTTCGCGAGGTCTTCAAAATTGGTGCCTTTTTTGGCTTGCTTGAGGACATCTTCGGCTTTCTGGTGGATTTCCTCAATTTCAGCGTCCGTCTTCCCTACGGTCATCAGCAAAATGTGCTCGGCATGGACGCGATTCGGCACTTCATATTGCTGGATATTCTGCTGATATTGAGCCTTTAGATCGGCGTCAGAAACCTGAGCGTTTTGCCGAAGCTGGGTCAGGTCGATAAGTCCATAACGAACAACGCGCTTCTCTGGAACCTGGTACTTGCTTCTGTTCTTTTCGTAGGCAGCCTTGATCTCTGTAACGTCGGGAGTGATTTTGGCTTCCAGATCTTCCGGCTTGATGAACGCGTAATCCAGTTTCACCTTCTGGTTCTTATATTTGAATTCGTCTTGGAGTTCGGAAGGGCCAACGCTAATGCCGTCGGTAACGAGCTTTCGTATTTTTTCGAGGACCATAGACTGACGGACGACAGCTTCAAAGGCAGCTACCGTCATCTGGGTGCGTGCTTGAACCTCAGCAGTGTATTGATCTCTGCCTACGAAAGTATCGCCATTATATACACCAGGGAGAATGCGCCGAATGCGATCGGCAAGTTCCTGATCGGAAACGCGAACACCGAGACGTTTGGCTTCGTATTCAATGGCCTTCCTGGAGACAAGTTGCTCCGTAATCTGACGCGTGTAGTACCCCTTGAGCATATCGGGAACTTGGCTGCCACGTAGAGTTTCCGAAAGCTGCTGGCGCACTTCGGCCGCGCTAACGGTTTCATCGCCGACCTTGGCCACAATGTCCGTGGAGGAGGCCTCACCCGTACCCGGCGTTTGCGGCACGAGATAAAGCAGCATGCTACCCCCGAGGAGCAGGACTACCACTCCGAGCAGGATACGCATACCGGTTTTGCGAGAGTCTTTTGCTACAGCCATACTGCTAGTTCCTCCAGTTGATGGACAAACTTAGATTATAGGAGATGCGGGCAAACGGCTCAAATGGAATCATCGAGTTGGGGCTAACCAGAATATGCCCGTTCGTCATCCTACTCCGCTGATGCCTTCGACCGCGGCCACCGCATTAAGAACGATTCTCTGGTGCTTTGCCGCTATTACCGGCACGTTTGTCTATTCGCAGCGGAGTTCGGAGCCCTACGCCGCCGTCGGCTCTTTCCGGACGTGCTGGGCTGCGCACAGTGCGGGGCACGCCGATGCGCCCACTTTCTACCGCGACGTGCTTCCAATTTTGCGAGGGCATTGCGAGGTTTGCCATCGCGCTGGTGGGATCGCGCCTATGTCGTTTGAGACTTATGAGGGAGCGCGCCCGTTCGCTGAGGCCATCCACCTGGCCACACAGAACCGATCAATGCCGCCGTGGTTTGCGGTAACGGGGATCGGGCGCTTTAGCAATGATCCTTCGCTCAGCAGCGATGAGATCGCAACGTTGGCGGCGTGGGCAGCCGCCAAAGCGCCAGCCGGAAACCCCGATGACGCGCCAGTTCCGCATCGTTGGGCGCAAGGCTGGAGCATCCCTCAACCGGATCTGATAGTGAAAATGACGCACCCTGTGCAGCTGCCGGCGAGCGGGGATGTGGATTACACGTACGAAATTGTCCCCACGCACTTCGCCGAGGGCCGTTGGGTGCAAATGGCAGAAGTGCTTCCGTCAGCCCGCGCCAATGTGCATCACGCAGTGGTCTACATCAGGCCGCCAGACTCGAATTGGCTGCGCCATGCGCCGGCAGGAGAACCGTTTACCGCCGCGACCTTGAAGGACCCGGACGACCGACGGGGTGCACACTGGACGGACAGCGACATTCTTCTGGTGTACGCGCCGGGGAGTTCGCCCGACGAATGGCCGGATAGCATGGCTAAGTTTCTTCCCGCCGGGTCCGACCTGGTTTTTCAAATGCACTACACGACGAACGGAAAACCAGCTACGGACCAAAGCAGCGTAGGTCTAGTCCTTTCCAAAACGCCGCCTCCGCAACGAGTGCTCACGCTACAACTCACGAACGATCATTTTGTGATTCCGCCAGGAGTGGACAACTTTCGCGTCGAAGCGCGCGGCACCCTGCCGAACGATGCGACCTTACTTAGTTTCTTCCCGCATATGCACCTTCGAGGAAAGCGCTTTGAATACAACCTGGTGCAGCGCGTAACAGGCGAACAATCGCGAGCGGGGTCGAACGGCAAAACGCAGATGGAGATGGAAACACTCCTACGCGTGAATTATCACTTTCACTGGCAGATGAGCTATCGACTCGCGGAGCCGCTGCGGCTCAAAGCCGGTACGGAGTTGCAAGCGGTCGCATGGTACGACAATTCCGCGAATAATCCGCACAACCCGGACCCAACTGAAGCCGTCCGCTGGGGCGAGCAGACATACGACGAGATGATGGTAGGTTTCTTCGATGTGGCTGTAGCCGCCGGCTTGGACAAGCGCAGCTATTTCCTACGCCACTGATTCGCCAGACAGCGACGAACTAAAAGCGTCGCAAGTGCTATTTGCACATTGACTACGCCGCTGCGCGCGGTTCCGCCCGGAGCAAAAGCCCTGTGTTACATTGCGAAAATGGCGCTACGAGTGCGCCTGAATTGTGCCTACACAAACGCCCACCGAACCCAATCGGCCGATGGAGCCCGCCGCTCCGCCAAAGATCCACCGCGTCGAAGTGGAGTGGCACGCCGTCACTTACAAGACGGTAATCATTTATGGCCTTTTGCTGGGTGCGATTATCCTCGCTGGAATGTTCATCGCATTTCCGAGCTTATACTCGGCCGTGACTCGCAAGCTCTCCACAATTGCAAGCAATGAAGGTGAAAACGCGTCCGTCACGCAAACACAGGCGAAATTCGTGAACTTGGATGGCCGGGTGCAAGTGAAGAAAGTCAGCTCCGTGCAGTGGGTGGATGCGGATTACCGCACGGCGCTGGACAAAGGCGATCTGGTGCAAACGGGCGCCGATGGTTACGCCCGCGTCACGTTTGCTGACGGGACCAACTACACAGTCAAGCCGGGCACACTCATTACTGTCGAAGAGAATTCCATGGCCAGCAATCGCCCTACCAGCGTGGCGGTACGCATCAACACGGGCGCGGTGGACCTATCCACCGGAAATTGGTCGTCACCGGGATCGAAAGCGGCTGTTAGCGTAGAAGATGCAAAGGCGGAGTTGCGCCCCAACAGCCGTGCGGCCGTGAAGTTGGACAAAGATACGAAGGAAAGCGAAATCGTCGTGTCGAACGGCAGCGCTCAAGTACAGCGGGGCCAGGATCGGATCGAGTTGACGCAATACCAAAAGGTTGACATCCCTTCGGGAGGACCAATTTCGAAGTCCGATGTACTCGCGCCGCCGGAATTACTGGAGCCGATCAACCTTACCCCCATCATTGCGGAGAATCCAAGAGTGGCCGCCGTGCACTTTGAGTGGAAGCCCGTGCAGGACGCGGCATCTTATTCGCTCCGTATCAGCACGACAAGCATGTTCACCAAAATCGTGAAGGAAGCGCCAAAAGTAACCGGCACAGGCGTGGACATTACCGGGCTGGAAGCCGGGGACTATTTTTGGAATGTCACAGCGACGAGTGCGAAAAAATTGTCGAGCGATGTGAGCGAAACCTATAAGTTCACGCTCGTGGCCCAAGGCAAAGCGCAGGAAATGATGCTCGAGATTCAGGGCACGCAATTGCATGGCCGAGTGGTGGAAATTATCGGCCGCACTGAACCTGGCGCCGCGTTGATCATCAACGCGCAAGCCGTGCCGAATATCGCCAAAGACGGAACGTTCCACCATTTTACGGAACCGCTCCTGCCTGGAGAGCATACGATTGTCGTTATTGGCCAGAACCGCCGGGGAGGAACGAACAAACAGCAAGTATCGGTAGTGATACCGAAGTAAGTCGCTGGGCGAGATGGTCCGGACGATGGCGAAGTGCTAGGGTAGGAATAGAGCGATTCGCGCTGCTGCTTGACGATCACGCGACAACCACATGATGCGCTGCTTTGCGCTAGCGGTTCGGTCCGGAGAGAATAGATGGCTCCGGACGGTGGTCGGGGCAGCTTTCCGCAGGGGGAACGAGGAATGAATAAGAACGGTTACAACCTCAGGTCGGTGTTCAGTTTGTTTTCATCCGACCTGGCGATCGATTTGGGCACGGCGAACACGCTCGTGTTCTCGCACGGCAAAGGCATCGTGGTGAACGAGCCGTCGATCGTGGCAATCAATAAGAATAGCGGCGAAGTGGTGGCTGTGGGGCGCGAAGCGAAAGACATGCTCGGCCGCACGCCGGGAAACGTCGTGGCCATCAAGCCCATGAAAGACGGCGTGATTGCGGATTTCAAAGTCACCGAGAAAATGCTGACCTACTTTATTCAGAAGGCGCATAACCGCCGCGTGCTGGTTCATCCGCGCATCGTGATCGGCGTGCCAAGCGAAATTACGCCGGTGGAAAAGCGCGCCGTGCAGGACTCCGCATATCGCGCGCGCGCCAGCGAAGTCTACCTGGTCGAGCAAGCGATGGCCGCTGCGATTGGCGCGGGCTTGCCCATCGAAGAGCCCTCCGGAAACATGGTCGTTGATATTGGCGGCGGCACGACGGACATTGCGGTTATTTCGATGAGCGGCATTGTCTACTCGCGCTCGGTGCGCGTCGCCGGCAACGAGATGGACGAATCGGTTATGCAGTATTTGAAACGCAAGTACAACCTGCTGGTCGGCGAGCGCACCGCGGAACAGATCAAGATGGAAATCGGCTCCGCATACCCGCTGGAGAAGCCGCTGACCATGGAAGTGAAAGGCCGCAACCTTATTGAAGGTGTGCCGCGGACGGTGACGATCGACGACAGTGAAATTCGCGAGTCGCTGGCGGAATGCGTTGCCACGATTCTGAATGCCATTCGCGTGGCGCTGGAGCGCACCCCTCCCGAACTTTCGGCGGACATCAGCGATCGCGGCATCGTGCTGACCGGCGGCGGTGCACTGCTCAAGAATTTGGACAAACGTATCCGGGAAGAGACCGGCTTGCCGGTTTCCATCGCGGATGACCCGCTGGCGTCCGTAGTGCTGGGTACGGGAAAGATGCTGAGTGATTTCCGATTGCTGCGGCAGGTTTGCATCGACTAGCAATCGGTGACTTGTCACGGTGGTTTGAAATTTTTGGCGCCCTGCGCAATTCCGTTTTCATTTGCCCTGACTGCGGCATCGTTAAAGAGTGTTGAACAAAAAATGGCCGGCATTCCCTCTCGACATAGATCGCTGATACTTCTGGCAGGCGTAATCCTGCTGCAAGTGGTGCTGTTGGCCGTGCAGAAGCGCGACTCGCAGGGCCGCCTACTCCGGGTGTGGACGGTTGGCGCCGTTTCGCCATTCCAGCGAGCGGGCGCGAAAGGGATCGGCAACATTCGCGGCACATGGAGCCATTACTTCGCGCTGCAGAACACCTCGCGAGAAAACGAACAATTGCGGAGCGAAAACGACCAGCTCAAGCTGCAAGTCAATCAACTGCAAAGCAAGGCGGCGGAGGCCGACCGTCTGGCGGCACTGCTGAATTTCCGGCAAGCGCAACACAACGTTCCGATGCTGGCGGCGCGGGTGATCGGAACGAGCGCAGATACGGCCAGCCGCACGATCTATCTCGATCATGGCGAGCGCGATGGGATTCGCCGCAACATGGGCGTGATCACGCCCGACGGCGTGGTGGGAAAAGTAATCGAATCCTATCGCGACACCGCACAAGTGCTGCTGCTCACGGACAGGGAGAGCGGCGTGGGCGCCATGCTTTCGGATTCGCGTATTCAAAGTCCGGTGGGCGGTACGGGCGACCCACTCCTTTCCATGAAATATATTCCAACCGACGAAACCGTCATTCTCGGTGAGCACGTGATCACCAGCGGAATGGATCGTATTTTTCCGCGCGACTTGCCGGTTGGCGTCGTGGCCGAAATCAAGACCGGGCGGCCGTTCCAGCAAGTGCGTGTGCGGCCGGCGGCGAATCTGCAACGCCTCGAAGAAGTGATTGTGCTCCTGACGCTTCATCCCCTTGAGCAGAAGAAAGAACCTGTTGCTGCTCCGGCTGAGGCAAGCAAGACCGTGGGCGGCACCGCGGCGGTAAATCCATGATGAATGACGCATTCGATCTTCGACTGACGGAAACGCACATTGAGGTGCACAAGTTCCGCGCCGGCGCCATTGTGGGCTCGACATTTCTGGCGCTGATGCTCCAGGCCTTTATTCCGGTGTACATCCCGAAATTTGCCGTCCTGGATCTTCCCCTGCTGATAACGATTTATTTTGGGCTTAGCCGGCGCAATCCTTCTACGGGCTTGCTGCTGGGCATGTTTACCGGCCTCCTGCAGGACAGCTTGAGCGGACCGACGGTGCCGCTCGGACTGTACGGCATCGCAAAAACAATTATTGGCTACCTGGCCTCATCGATAGGGGCGCGGCTCGACACGGAACATCCCGCCGCGCGTTTTGCCACGACCATGATTTTCTTCGTCGTGCATCAGGGCTTCGTCACTCTGACGCGGCGCGTGCTGCTCGCTGAACCGGAGCCGTGGTTCACACTCAGGCTGTTGATCGCGGCGGCCCTCAACGCCGTAGTGGCGGTGCTGGTGTTCGCCTTACTGGACCGTTTGCGCAAATCGTAGTGGCAGCTAACGTAAATTCCCTCTTTTTTTTGTTCCGAGCGGCATCAGTGTGCAAGCAGGAATTGCCTAAAATCTTCGTATTTGCTCGAAATGGATTGCGATAGCTTGGCGCGCTGCAGGTAGGCAGCGAGTCGATCTGGTAACGGCGGCGCCATCCCAATGGCGCGCGCGACGACGTCGGCAAATTTGGCGGGGTGCGCGGTCGCTAACACTAATCCCTGAGCGGGCTCGGGGTGCTCGCGCCGATACGCTTCCCAGCCAAGGACGCCAACAGCCGTGTGCGGATCCGCAATGTAGCCGAAGCGCTCATGCACGTATTTCATGGCGTTCAGCGTCTCTTCGTCCGTGGCCCCATGCCCCCAGATTTCGCGCTGCACATATTCGAGCCGGTTTCGGCAGAGATCGAGCAGTCGCGGAAAATTGTTCGGGCTACCCACGTCCATGGCGTTGGAGAGCGTAGGCTTTGCCGCTCGCGGAGAAAATTCTCCAGTGCGCAGGTATTCCGGTACAACGTCATTTGCGTTGGTAGAGGCGATAAACCGTGTAACGGGCAATCCGATGCGCTTGGCGAAAATTCCCGCCGTGAGATTGCCAAAGTTTCCGCTCGGCACGGAAACAATCAGAGGTACGGACGCCACTGGGAGCTGCCGATATGCCGCCACGTGATAAAACATTTGCGGCAGCAAGCGGCCGATATTGATTGAGTTTGCGGATGTTAAAAACGCGCGCTTATTGAGTTCAACATCGGAAAACGCTTGTTTCACAAGCCGCTGGCAATCATCAAAACTCCCGCTGACCTCCAGCGCAGTGATATTTTCGCCAAGCGTCGTAAACTGCTTTTCCTGCGCCTCACTGATGCGCTTCGAGGGATACAGGATCACCACACGAATTCCAGCCACGCCCAGGAATCCGTGTGCCACGGCGCTCCCAGTGTCCCCAGACGTGGCTACGAGAACGGTAAGCGGCCGCGTTTCTCCTCGAACGAAATAGCCCATTAGCCGCGCCATAAACCGCGCGCCGAAATCCTTGAACGCGAGAGTGGGTCCGTGAAATAGCTCTAAGATATGTAGAGCGGGTGAAAGCGAAATCAATTTCACCGGGAAATTGATGGCTTCGCTTACTACCTGCCACAAAACTTCCTCGGGCAGTTCCGGTCCGGCAAAAGGCTTGACGGTGCGAAAGCACACTTCGGTGAACGGCAATCGGCGAAACTCCTCCAACTCTTCTGGCGAGCGGCGCGCGATTTCGACCGGCATGTACAACCCGCCGTCCGGCGCCAGGCCGCGCAGCACCGCTCCGCGCAGCGATGTCAACGGCGCTTGCCTGGATGTACTGCGGTATCTCACTTCGTGCGTTCCAACCGAAGCTTAACCTGGGCCAGAAAGGCCGCCGCATCGAGCGCAGGAGCGCGCAATTCCGCGACTGGCAGAATGCAATGCGCGAGAGCTTCATAACTTTGGCGGCGAGCTGCGATCAACATGGGATAGCACCGCGCGACTGTTTCGCGCGGCGTTTCGCCCTTTTTCGACTGAAAAGCGCCGCGCCAGAGGACCGGCTTGGGATCATTCAGGTAACGCTCGATCAAGAGCTGCTGTTCGTCTGCCGCAGCGGCCAGATACACGATTGTCATTTGTCGCCGCAGCCGGAGTAAGAGAGCGTTTCCCGTATAGATGACACTGCCGGTCGTATCCAGAATTAGTTCGCGCGAACGATCTCGCTCCAGGTCGGTCAGAACTCCGTCAAGTGCCGCGATTTCTTCCGCAAGATACTCCGCTTCGCGTTGCGCATAGGTGGCGCTGTCTGGCCATCCCATCCAAGAGGCTACGCCATTAATGCCCGAATAGCCGCCACCTTCCAGGCGCGACCGCAGCCGCTGCTCAATGCGATCGTCGCAGCAGATCGACACATGGCCAGCCATCGCCAGTCGCTTCGTCCAAAAACTTTTTCCGCTTCCGGACATCCCGATAAGAGCTAGCCGGAGCGGTACGCGTGGTGGATCCGCCATAAAAACGTTTTAGCACGATAACGTGCAGCGCCCTCGGGAGCAAGTTTGGCTCACGCTTGAAAAGCGGCGCCAAGCGGAACGCCTAGTAGCGTAAATGGAACCTGTCCTTCTGGACGGCTTGCGGCTGGCCCTCAGCGGATGTTACGTTTCTTAAGACTTGGCCGAGGTTCGGAAGGCCCAGTCCGGCGGTCGGGAAGCTGCTGAGATTTTCGAAATCTTTCTTTGCCGAAATTGTAGCGATTTCTCCAAGGACATTTCGAGACCCACGCTGTGCAACTGATTCGTGACGCGAGACAGGCCCGAGAATAATATCGGGACGGGCGACGAACAGCCCTGAACTAGCGCGGCTCCTTAGCAGCCGCCGATGAAAGACTCGCGCGCGGGGTTTTCGTGTCGTACTGGTTTGGCAACGACAATCGACTGCCGCAACAGCGGCTGGCCATCGTCTCCTACGTCATCGTAGGGATGATCGGCGTGCTGCTCGTAGGTTTCTGGAAGCTCCAGGTCATCGATTCCGACAAATTCTTGCAGTGGGCTGAGCGCAACCGCGTACGCTCCATTCCCGTAATCGCGCCGCGCGGGCGCATGCTCGACCGCGATGGCCGCGTTCTGGTCGACAATTATCCATCCTTCAGCGTCCTTCTTCTTCGCGATGATCCCGCGCAGGTGGAAAAGAGTCTGCCCGCCATCTCCGATGGTTTGGGCATTCCCATGGCGGATCTGAAAGAGCAGTTGCAGAATTCGCGCAACCTCAAGAATTTCCAGCCTATCGTCATCAAGCCGGAAGCGAGTAAGGCCGACGTGGCTTTCATCGATTCGCATCGCACAGATATACCCGTGCTGGAAATGTTGATGGTGCACCGCCGCCGCTATTTGCCGGGCGGCTTCATGGCGCACGCAAGCGGGTACGTTGGCGAAGTCAGCGAGCAACAAATAGAAGCCAGCAACGGACGCTTCCGACCCGGCGACTTCGTGGGCAAATCCGGACTCGAGCGCCAATACAATGATCTGCTGCAAGGCACCGACGGCATGCGGCGCGTCGTCGTGAACAGCGTCGGCAAGGAAGTCGACCACCTGCCCACGCAGGAAGCCGTTCCGGGCAAGCAGATTCAGCTCACCATCGATGCTGATTTACAACAGGTCGCGGAGCAATCGCTCGGTGCGCGCGATGGTGCGGTTGTCGCACTCGATCCGCGTAGCGGCGAGATATTGGCCATGGTCAGCCATCCCGCTCCCGACCCGAATGATTTCGCCGTTCGCATCTCCAACGAGGAATGGAAGCAGCTGAACGACGATCCTGCAAAGCCGCTCCTGAATCGCGCAATCCAAGCACAGCTCGCGCCCGGCTCGGTATTCAAGATCATCATGGCCACCGCCATGCTCGAAGACAAAGTTCCCCCGTCCGGCTTCACCGCTTTTTGTCCGGCCTACGCCACTTTCTATGGCCGCCAATTCAAGTGCTGGGTTTTCGGGAAGAGTTCGCACGGCTTCGTGGATCTGCACAAAGCGATCGTGGAGTCTTGCGATATTTTCTTCTACAACGTGGGGCAGCGCCTCGGCATCGACCGAATTTCCTACTATGCATCGCATCTGGGCCTCGGACATCGCACCGGCGTCGACCTGCCATCGGAAGAAACCGGTCTGGTTCCGAGCGAAGAATGGGTGCAACGCGTCTTCCACCGCAAATGGTACGCTGGTGAAACCATCTCCGTGGCCATCGGGCAAGGCGCGGTAACGGCAACGCCGCTGCAACTGGCGCGCGCGATTGGCGGTATTGCAATGGGCGGCGTGTTCAAGCAACCGCACTTGCTAAAGGACGCGCCGAACGTCGGAGAAGAACGTTTCAATATTTCCGACTCCACCGTGGAAAAAGTGACCAATGCCATGTACGGCGTGGTGAACGAACCTCACGGCACCGCAGGCGCCCTGAAGCTCACGGGAGTAGATTTCTCCGGAAAGAGCGGAACGGCGCAAATCATCAATTACGATCTACGTAGCCGCCTCGGCAAAGGCAAGCAGTTCAAGGACAACTCATGGTTTGTCGGTTACGCTCCGCGGCGCATGCCGGAAATTGTGGTTTCCGTGCTGGTGCAGGCTGGCGGACACGGGAGCGAAGCGGCCGGTCCTGTGGTGCGCGACGTGGTCAAAGCTTATTACGACAAGAAGATGAAGAAGACCGACGGCACCGTCACCGCTGAAAATAAAGAAGACAAGCGCAATGGCCTCGGCTCCGCACGTCCTGCGGCAACGATCCAACCGGTGCCCAATCCCAGAGAAGCTGCTGTTGCGGCCCGCGAAGCGCAACCCGAGGACCCGCGATGACTTCGATAATCTTAGCCGTCAAGGCGCAGAAATCATGAAGGAAGCACCGGGAACACGTGATTACGATTGGTGGCTGCTGGCCATCCTTGCCACGATCTGTGCATTGGGCGTGATTGAAATTTATTCCGCCACGCACGGCAGTTCGCTCGCCGGCATGCACATGAAGCAGGTTCGCTGGCTCGCCATAGGCTTCATCGCGATGTTTGCGCTTTCTCGCCTCGACTATCATCTAATACTGGACCAGGCGCCCATCCTCTACCTACTTGGGGTGACCGCCCTGGTTGCCGTTCTCCTGGTCGGCCATACACGGTTTGGAGCCAAACGCTGGATTCCCGTGCTTGGCGAATTTCTCCAGGTGTCAGAACTGGTCAAATTGATTATAATCATTGTGTTGGCGCGCTTCTTTGCCGAGGTGCGCAGTGATCAGCTCTCCTTGCGCGATTTGATCAAGGCTGGGCTCTTAGTAGGGTTGCCACTGGCTCTGATTCTGAAACAGCCTGATTTAGGTACGGCGCTCGTCTTAGTGCCTCTGTTGGTGATTGGCGCATATCTAGGTGGTTTGCAGTGGCAACACGCAGCGATATTTTCATTAGCAGGGCTTCTTTTGATTGGAAGTGTTTTCTACCCGCCGGTCAGCCGGCACATTCTGAAACCGTATCAACGGGAACGAATCACTTCCTTCCTGCACCCGGAAGAAGACGCAAAGGGTTCCGGGTATCAGTTGCTGCAATCGGAAATCGCCGTAGGGTCCGGCGGGTTCTGGGGAAAGGGTTTTGGCAAGGGCAGTCAGAATCAACTGGGCTACATCCCCGTGCGGTATTCCGACTTTATAATGTCGGCGTGGGCTGAAGAGCAGGGATTCAAGGGCGTGCTGCTTGCCTTAGGGCTGTACATGGCTCTGTTGCTACGACTAGTGCAGAATGCCCAGCGCGCGAAAGACCGTGCGGGTATGTTTCTGGTCATGGGCGTAGCCGCGGCGCTTGGCTTCCATGTCTTGGTGAATGTGGCCATGGTGATTGGCTATATGCCGGTTACCGGGATCCCGTTGCCGCTGATGAGCTACGGGGGCTCGGCCACGTTGTTTGTTTTCCTGGCGATTGGTCTGGTGATGAACGTGCGCATTCGCCGCTTCGTCAACTAGGCGAGCCGCCAGTCCCGAGCGCTTGGCTGCAACATAGAAGGCCGCGCCGGGGTCGAATATTAGGATTGAAAGAGTGAGGACAGCATCGTCCGCCGTTAGCCCGGGGCCTTCCCGGCAACGGGTTACCCGCAATAGCAGTAGCCTCGAACGCCAGAGGACGCACTTCGTAGTCGGCAATTCCGGCATCGCCGGGAACCGGCCCTCCGCATTCGAACAACTCGTCGCCTCTCTACAGGTGTCGCAGACGTGTGTCCCGGTTCGTCCGGGAACGGCGCCGCTATTCCGGATCTACCTCGGGCAAAAACTCGCGGTCATGCGTCCCAAGGAGTTTTCATGTCGAAAGAGTTGGTTATTTCCGCGGCCTCCCACGAACGCCGGGTCGCGATTCTCGAAGAAGGTCAGTTAGTCGAAATTTACATCGAGCGCGAAAAAGAATTCGCGCTGGTTGGCAGTATCTACAAAGGCCGCGTCACGCGCGTGCTTCCGGGCATGCAGTCGGCGTTCGTGGACATCGGGCTGGACGGCGACGCCTTTCTGTACGTCAGCGATGTCTTCGAGAATCTCGAAGACTACGATCACGACCATGGTCACGGACACGCGCCGCAAGGGTCGGCTATTCCGCCGGCGGCGGCGCTGGTCGAAGCCTTGCCTGGCGAGTCTCTGGCCAATGCGCACGGCTCCGATGAGGCGGCTCCCATGAGCGCCGACGACGCCGCGCAGCAAACCATCCATCATGAAGAGCCGCTGCACGCGGATTTCGAGCATGGGCACGAACATGACTCTTCCGGCGCTGAGGAAGGTGGCGAAACCCAGCCGTACGGAGACCGCGCGCCTCATGTCGAGGCGGAGGAGCGCCAACCGGAATCGAACGCTTCCGCTCCACAAAACTTTGGCCAGTTCAACCCCACGCAGAAGTACGCCCGTCCGGATCGCGGCAATGACCGCAACGATCGCGGCGGACAGGACCGCGGTGGAGATCGCGGCCGGGGAGGACGCTGGGGCCGTCGCGGTGGACGCCGTCGCGGTGGTGCACGCCCGCAGGGCGGCCGCAATCTTCCTCCGTCAAAATACGCATCGCCGCAAGGGGACCAGCAGCGACCACATGACTCCCGTGGCGGCTACGACTCGCGCGGCCAGCAAGGTCGCAGTTTCGAGCCGCGCGAACCGCGGCGCCCGGAGGGCTCGCGCTTTAGCCCGCCGCCGGCTCCGGCGAGTTCCGGCGAAGATGAGATCGTGCTGCCCGGCGAATCTCTTGCAAAGTACCGGAACAAGCCAATGGCCGCCGCCGCTCCCGCGCCAGCCGTTATCGAACCGGAAATTCACGAACCGCAGCCCGATCTCGGAGACTCCATTTCCTCGCGGGGCAATGTTCAACCGGCCGGAACCTCTTCCGGTACAAACGTTCCGCGCCGCTCGTCGGGTGGGCTGCCGCGCTGGCTGCTCGCGGAAACCGGCAACGAAGCCGAATCATCGTCGACCGGCACGGAAGAATTGGCCTCCGCCGCCGACGACACCACGACTGCGGAGCCCCAGGCACTTGCCGCAGCCGCAGACATCGTCGAGCAGGAGCCCGCTCGCACGGATGCTTCCTTGAGCGACGAGGACGTAGCCGTGATCTCTTCCAGCCTCATCGAAGCCAAACATGAGGAGACGCAAGCGAATGCCGCAGCCGACACGCTCGTAGGCGGCGCGGTATTCGAGGAAGAAGACGATCAGGAAGACGACGAAGAAGAAGAGGAAGAAGCCGCGGAACATGAGGAGATTCAGGCCCGCGCAGCGGAAGCCGAGTCCCAAGACGTAGGCGCGGAAGAGATCGCGGCGATCGAGACACGCGCACTTGACGCCCACGCGCTCGCCGAAGCGGAAGCCGATGCAGCCCACGAAAGCGCGTTGCATGCAGCGGCCATCGGCGATCACGAGGTCCACGAAGAAACGGAGCACGAACCCATCGAGGCGACGGGAACGGAATCCGCGCCCGAGCCCGTCGTTGCGGAAGACGACAGCATCCTTCTTCCCGGTGAGACACGCGCTCCGCGCTCCGGCGCGCCCGAGCCCCGGCAGGATTTCCCGCGCGACTCCGCGCGCATTGGCGGCAATCCCCGCGCACGCTTCCAGCGGCCTTATCGCAGCGGCGGACGCGATCGCGACAACCGCGGCCGAGACAA
>Ga0137415_10000177_pt1 | contig 54748 bp, 46 predicted proteins | sample CZODoug3_1_1_16f_FD_183082 | JGI IMG/M metagenome (GOLD analysis project Ga0137415, IMG submission 183082) | Vadose zone soil fungal communities from Angelo Coast Range Reserve, California, USA - CZODoug3_1_1_16fungal (Hybrid Assembly) | ecosystem: Environmental > Terrestrial > Soil > Vadose...
GCCAATGATGTCGGAGCAGCGATCGTTACGGCCACTGCTTCGAGTCGCTTCGTCGCTCCCAACTATTGGCGCGATCCAAAATCCGGCGTGAGTTACCAGGTACAAGTGCAGGTGCCTCAACCCGCGATGACGTCGCTCAAAGATATCCAAACCATTCCCGTCAACAGCAATACGGGAACGCACCCGATCCTCAGCCAGGTCGCTGACATCCAGTCAACGACGGTGCCCGGAGAGTTAGATCGGCAGAATGGACTGTGGATGATCATCGCCTCGGCCAATGTGGGGAACAGTGACTTTGCACGAGCCGCAAAGGAGATTGATCGGGCAATTGCGAAGGCGGGCCAAGCGCCGCGGGGTGTTACGACCCAAGTACGCGGCCAGGTAAGCGCACTAAAGCAGATCTTTGCCGAGTTGGCCATCGGTCTGGCTCTGGCGGTGGTAGTTATTCTGCTCCTGCTCACGGCGAACTTTCAGTCGTTGCGCCTCGCGCTGATTGTCATTTCCAGCGCTCCGGCGGTACTTGTCGGGGCCATCCTGATGCTATTACTCACCGGCACGACACTGAACCTGGAAAGTTTCATGGGCACCATCATGGCGATGGGTGTCGCCGTGGCAAACGCGATTCTGCTGGTGACCTTCGCGGAGCAAAATCGCCGGAATGGCGCCGACCCCGTTTCCGCCGCACGCGCGGCCGCAGCGGAACGCTTGCGGCCCGTGCTGATGACGAGCCTAGCAATGATTGCGGGAATGATTCCAATGGCGCTTGCGATTGGCCGAGGCAGTGAAGAAACAGCGCCTCTGGGTCGCGCCGTCATTGGCGGCCTGTTCGCCGCCACACTTGCAACGCTATTCCTGCTACCGACGGTGTTTGGCGTCTTGCAAAAAGACGCTTCCCTCACATCGCCGTCCCTCGATCCTGAAGACCCGCACAGTCGTTTTGCCCAGAAGTTGGAGATCGCATGAAAACCGCAATGGTTGGCCTGTCACTTTCGCTGTTGATCTTTGGCTGCAACGGCAGTCCGAAGGCCGCGGACGGCAAACAGACGCAAACGGATGCGCAGACAGTGGAAGTTGTCCCGGTTGCGTCGCAGAAACTCGCAACGGTGTTTACATTGCCGGCGCAACTCGTACCTTTCGAGACGGTGGACATCTATCCTAGGGTTACCGGCTTCATGGACATGATTCGGGTGGATCGCGGGTCTCGCGTACACAAGGGTGAACTCATTATCCGGCTTTCGGCCCCCGAACTCGTGGCGCAGCGTGCGCAGGCAGAATCCGCGGTACGCGGAGCGGAATCACAATCGACCACCGCTCAGGCCAAGCTCGCGTCAGACCAAGGCACATACCAGCATTTGGCTGCAGCCGCCCAGACGCCGGGAGTGGTCGCAGAAAACGACGTAATGGTGGCCAGCCAAACCGTTTCCGCGGATCAAGGGCTGGTGCAGTCCGCAGAGCACAATGCTGCGGCTGCGCGGGACGCGCTGCGCAGCGTAGCGCAACTTGAATCATATCTGAACATCTACGCGCCGTTTGACGGGGTCGTGACCACAAGAAATCTGCATCCTGGAGCATTGGTCGGGCCAGCGTCCGGCCCATCTGGAACCATGCCCATTGTGCAGATTGTAGATACGAGTCACTTGCGCTTAGTCGTGCCGGTTCCAGAAGCATATGTAGGAGAAATGAAAGTAGGGCAGCAGGTGGCGTTCACGGTTCCCGCCCGTCCGGGCGAGACGTTCCATGCGCCGATCGCGCGTATTTCGCATGACGTAGAGCTGAATACGCGTACGATGCCCGTGGAGCTGGATGTCCATAGCACCTATGGCCGCTTGTCACCCGGCAGTTTCAGTAGTGTGCAATGGCCGGTCCATCGCGCGATTGCGACTATGTTTGTGCCGGTCTCCTCCGTGACGAACGATCAACAACGCACCTTCGTCGAGCGCGTGCGCAATGGTAAGGCGGAATGGGTGGATGTGGTCACCGGTCTGAGTGTGAACGGAAATATAGAGGTCTTCGGTGATCTCAAGCCCGGAGACGAGGTCATCCGCAACGCGACAGACGCGATTCGTCCCGGACAGCAGGTAAAAACTGGGTCGCCGCATTCTTAGCGTGCCGCAATGACGGTCTTTAAGGATGGTGAACTTTGAAAGCGAAATGCTCCGAGTTGCTGGGCCCATGTGCTCTATCGCACGAGCCAGCTTGGCACTGAGTAGTCTTCAAGACGAGTCGGGCCGTGAAGGAGATTTGCGGTGAGGTGGATAACGCGCAGTAACGTTAAGGTCGACAGGGTAGCCTGCCCCTGGCTCATTCGGCGCTTTGTTGACCCCGAGGCCGAATTTCTCTTTGTGCCCGAAGATCAGCTTCTTGAGGCGGCTCGCCGCGAAGACGCGATACCTTTCGACGCGACTCGATTTCCTGAGGTAAAGCTGAACCACCGGGGAGAGCGCTGTACGTTCGAGGCAATTCTAGAGGATTACAAACTCGTAGACCCGGCGCTTCACCGTCTGGCGCTGATCGTCCGTGGAGCGGATGTCAAAGGACAGGAGCATGTCTGCTCCGAAAGCCTTGGATTGCGGGCCATCGCCCAAGGTTTCGCGCTATCCGGGATAAGTGACGAGGAGCGCCTGGCGCGGGAGTTTCCGCTCTACGACGCACTGTACGAATTCGTTCGCCACCAGCCGAACTGAACGTTGCTGTTGACAATACAAGGAGAGGTTCATATGGACCGTTTTGTGGAGAAGGGCAGGATCGTTGTCTTCCTTTGTTTCTGTTTGATGCTGTTCAGTATCTCTGCTCGGGCGCAGGAGGTGCCGGCCGACTATCAAGAAGTGCTGAAGTCCCTCGATCGCAAAGGCGATTTCAAAGCGGGTGTATTGAAGGTGAATATCCCGCGCAATGATTTGAAGGTCACGATGCAAGGCTTTCCCACGCCGACACCTTTCGGATTCGGGGGTTGGGTTTCTTTAACAAAGGGCACGGACGGATCGGACGTGATGATGGGCGATTTAGTGCTGCTACAAGATGAAGTCAACCCCGTTATGTCGGCCCTTCTCGACAATGGGATCGAAGTTACGGCCCTCCACAACCATTTCTTCTGGGAAGAGCCTCATGTGTACTTCATGCATGTTCATGGGATGGGAAAAGCGGTGGATCTTGCCAAGCGCGTAAAACCCGGATTGGATTTGATCGGCCATGTGCCGGCGGCAGCCGCCGTTCCAGCAAACACTGGTGCGGGCACGGCTTTGGACACCGCCAAGATTGCTAAGATCGTCGGACACGAAGGCGAACAATCGGGCGAGGTCTACAAAATCACCGTCGGACGCGACGACTTGAAGATGAAAGAGCACGGCGCGGCGATCAACGCCCGCATGGGCCTGAATACCTGGGCGGCTTTTGTCGGCACTCAGGAAAACGCGGCGGTCGCCGGGGACGTCGCAATGCTCGAAGCCGAAGTAACCCCTGTTTTGAAGGCGCTTCGCAAAAACGGCATAGACGTAGTTGCGATTCATCACCATATGACCGGGGACCGGCCGTTGGTGATCTTCCTCCATTACTGGGGCAGAGGCCCGGCAGACAAGCTAGCCACCAGTTTCAAAGCGGCTCTCGACGAGCTCGGCAAGGGCGATGCGTCACAGGCGATGGCACATTAGGAACTGCATCTTCTCGAGAGAGCGGCGGAGGAGTTACATGCGAAGGCAAGCCATTCTTCTGGTGACCGGAGTATTTGTACTGTCCGGAGCTCTTGGACTTGCCGCCAGGCCTGCCATTCCCACGCTGAAAAAGTTGACGGAGTTCGATTTGCCGGGACCACCCGGAAAGCGGTTCGACTATCTCACCATCACCCCTGACGATCACTACTTGCTCTCGGCTCATTTGGCAGCCGGGCAGATGTACGTCATCGATCTACGAAGCAACAAAATCGTGGCCACGGTGACCGACACTCCAGGTGCGGAAGGCGTTGAGTACGTCCCCGAATTGAAGAAGGCATACACATCGAACGCGTACGACAACACCATTGGCGTAGTGGACCTTCGCCAGATGAAAGTGATCAAGAAGATTCCAACGGAAGCCAAGCCGGACGGCAGCGCCTACGCCGCGCCATTTCATAAACTCTACGTTTCCGATGAACGAGGGAAAGCCGAGGCGATCGTGGATGTCCGCACCGACACTCTGGTCAAAACTCTTCATTTCAACAGTGAGACGGGAATGCCGCAATACGATCCCGTTGCGAAGAAGGTGTACGTGAATTTGCAGGATCAGAATATTTTCGCTGTCATCGATCCTGCGAGCGATGAGGTCGTCGGGCGGTATCCCGTGGGACGATGTAAAGAAAACCATGGGATGACTCTCGACCCGGAGCATCACCGCGCCTTCCTTTCCTGTGAGGGAAACGAACTGATGACCGTGTTCGATCTAGACAAGAACCGGCCCATCGCATTTCTGCCGATGGCCGGAGGCCCTGACGTCATCAAATTCGATCCCGGCCTGAGACGAATCTATGTCGCCTGTTCGAGTGGAGCGATCTCCGTCTTCCAAATGGATGATCCAGACCACTACCGGAAGCTCGAAGACTTTCCCGTTCAAAAGAAGGTCCACAGTCTCGCCGTCGACCCGGAAACCCACCGGGTGTATGCGCCCGAACAGGAAGCAGACGGCAAGCCGGTTGCGCGAATGAGTGTTTACGAAGCTGTTCTCCGGTGAATGGAGAGTCTATTCGCGCGTGTCGTCAAGAGTTTCCCGGCCCATATTTCAAGAGAGAGAGGTGCTGGGTATGATGCTGAAAAGTTCATGGGCTAGAAGCATCGTTGCGCTTGTGCTTGCTTTGGGTATTGGCTCGATAGTAAGGACAGCGCGGGCAAATCAAGCAAAGACAACTAACCGCGAGGCTGTAACGGTAACCGGCTGCTTGCAAAAGGGCGATGAAGCGGGCGAGTATTCGATTACATCCGAAGACGGCAAGCGCTACGGGCTTCGCAGCAAAGCGGTCGATCTCTCAAAGCATCTCGGGCACAAAGTTACGGTGGCGGGCACGAAGATGCGTGAAGAGAATGAGGAAAAGGAAGAGAAACAATCCGGAGGAGGCGAGTACGCCGATCTCCGGGTTACCAATCTGAAGATGATCAGCCAAAGCTGTCAGTAGTGTATTGAGGGGCTGAAACGGCCGGGCCCATTCGGCCCCTTGCTCGACGGAGGGACGCAATCGCTCCAATCGAACTAACAGGGGGCTGCCTCGCAAGAGTTGCTTCAGCCGCCCTGTTGCTGTTTGTCCCTGCTTGTGTCGAAGCCCATTCGTTATGGACAGACCCCAAAACTTCGGAAGAAGCTATCCAGAACGCACAGGCTACTCCCGTGGAGCGTGCTCCAAAGCTGGATGGAACGCTGGATGACCCACTCTGGCAATCCGCCACACCGATGACCGATTTTCGGCAGCGCGAACCGCACGAGGGCCAACCGGCCACGGAAAAAACCGAAGTTCGCATTCTATACACGCGTCATGCCGTCTATTTTGGAATTCATTGCTACGACTCGGAGCCGTCTCGAATCATTGCCACGGAATTGCGCCGCGATGTCAGCCAGGATCTAGACGATCACTTCGAAATTCTGATCGATGCCAACCATAATCGACGTGGCGGGTACGTATTTGAGGTCAATCCGCTGGGCACGCAGGTAGACGGCCTGATCGTCGAAGAACAGGGTAGCGGTTTTGGCACGGATTTTGATCCGGGATGGGATGGCGTTTGGTCGTCCGACGCGCACATCGCGGCCGATGGATGGTTCGCAACCATAGAAATTCCCTTCACGACCTTGAACTTCACCCATTCCATGGATGTTCTCTGGGGCGTGAATTTCAAGCGTTTCCTTCGCAGAAAGAATGAAGAAGATTTGTGGCGCGCCTTCCGGCGAACCTTTGGCATCACCAAGGTATCCGAGGCTGGCGACTTGCGGGGCATTAAAGATATTGGGAGCGGAAGACTCTTCATCGTAAAGCCGTACGCGCTCGCGAGGTATGACAAGCAAAGCGGACAAGACCCCCAATTCCCCCTCACCGGTGGAGTCGATGTCAAATACGGGCTGAGCTCGAACCTGCTCTTGAATGTGACGGGGAATACTGACTTCGCCGATACCGAGGTGGATTTGCAGCCCTTCAACTTCACCCCGTTTAAGATTTTCATTCCCGAGAAGCGCCAGTTTTTCCTGGAGAATGCCGGCGTCTTTAATTTCTCGCTTGGCGATCAAGACCAGTTGTTTTTCAGCCGTCAAATCGGCATCGACCCGATCACCGGCAACCAGGTTCCGATCAATGGCGGAGGAAAACTGACCGGAACGTTAGGCCGGTTGGAACTCGGCATCATGGATGTAGACACGCGTTCGAGCGGTCCCAATCCCTATTCGAACTTCGCTATTGTTCGCTTGAAAGAGTCACTGTGGCCCGGTTCGTATGTGGGTGTCATGGGCATCGACAAACGGTCCGGAAACGTTCTGGACCTGTTCAATCAAACGGGCGGCGCCGACACCCGTCTGGTTTTTTTCAAAGACTGGTTCGTGGATGCCCACATGGCGGGCACGAGGTCCCCAGGGAATCCTAGCGGAGCGAGCGATGTGGGGGCTTCGTTGGCCTACCGTTCCAACTGGCTCGAGGGTTTGGTCGAACGGAGAAAGACTGGGTCAAACTTTAACCCGGAAGTGGGCTTCGTCGAAAGAACGGATTCTGACGAAACATACGGGGACCTAACGTTCAAGGTCCGACCGAGCATTGAGGGCGTTCGCGAATTGCAATTCGAGGCGTTTATGCTGCACGCGCCGGACACGCATGGCGAAGTTTCCACGCAGGAATGGCAAGGCACGTTCCGCGCGGAGTTCAACAATGGCGCGTACACCGATAACGATATCGCGGACGTGTTTACGCAGCGCATTACAACGCCCTTTCACATTTACAAGAACGTGTTCATTCCGAACGGCCTATACCACTTCGCCCGCCATCAGTTGACCTACGGCTCGGGCCAGGATCGCCGCTTCACCTACAATTTGTTCGAGCGCTTCGGCGGGTATTACGGCGGCACACTGAATGAATTTCGCGTCCGAGGGAATTATCGCCCAACCGCGAAATTTTCGATCGCGGCTTCCACCACGTGGGACCGTTTCCGATTGCCGCTGCGCAACGGAAATTTCTCTGTCGTGCTGGCAAGCTTGCAGACAAACTATTCCTTCAATCGCTTCCTGACCTTCACCAGCATCCTGCAGATGGACACGTCCAACACGCAAGCCGCCAGCGCCAACCTTCGCCTACGGTACAACTACCGGCCCGACAGCGATCTCTACATCATCTACAACGTGGGAACGCAGTTCGCCAGCATCGCTCCGGCAAATCCTCCGCAAGTACGCGAGACGCGCTTCGCGGTCAAATGGACGTATTCGTTCGCTCCGTAGAAGTACTCGCTTCCATCGACTATTAGTGCGAAGTGTCGCTGCGACACATCGGAGTCCGGTTTTATGGTGACTGCGGTTTACCTAGATCAACGTTGGTGGTCTAGCGTTCTTTCCAAGTCGGAAATAATTCGAACAACAGGACCATCCCAATAGTCTGAACTCGGATCGTCCTTCCAGTGGGCCTGTGATCGGTACAGAATCGCTTCGTCCCAATAGAATCCGTTCCGCACACAACAATTTGGTTTCGCCTGCGGCGGTTTCCTTGCCACAATCTCATTCAACTTGCCTGCCACGACGTGGTTCAGATCATAAAACTGCTTCACACTACTGTCCGGTATTCGCCCGAGCGTGCTGCTGCTTGGTGAACTCCAATCCGTAGGCAGGATCGGTTCCCAAACAATCAGCACACGAATCCGCTCGTTGTGCCGAACCAGGAGTTGCTGGACTGCGGAGGCCCCCCGCAGACAAGTTGCTCATGTCGGTGAGAGGAGCAACACGAGCCCGGGAACGTTCGTGTCTGCATCGAAAGGGTTCTCGAACTCGTTGAAATTTGCATTCGACAGCGTGACAAGTTGTTCTTGGCCTCGCGGGACCGAGGAAGGACCCCACAGATACAACGCGGCCACGAGTAGCAACAAAGCGATCACGCCAATAATTGCCGCTCGCTTCTTCATCGCCAAAACCGATCCGCAATTACACCAGCGATTTGCTGCGGGAACAAAATCATCCCAACCACCACAAGCAACGCAGTCCAAAGCAACACGTTGCCCACCCACCTACCCCGGACGGCACATTGTTTTGCGCGATGTTGTTGCCAAAATCCGAATCCTATTAAGCCATCGAAAGACCCAACAGCCAAGGACGGAGCGTTGTAAAAAAGCGCTCGCAAGCCCCATTCCAAGGGCACCAGCAAATCCAAGCGGAAGGCAACAGCTTATCGTTGCGACGGCTGCCATGATCGCGGTCAATGACGCAGATGTGCCTGTCCCTTGTTTCACGTTCTGTCTCCACTCCGGACTTCGAGCACTGCACGATGGATCAGTTCTGGTGGTGGAAGGCCAACTTGCTTGGAGCCGGGATACAAACGACAACTCAGCGCGAAGTTTGGCGTCCTTTGCATTTGGGCCGCAACATCTTGCCCATTGATCCGGATCGTCGGAGAACCAGTAAACTTGAGTTCGCCAGCCATGTGCTCATCCCTAACAAGCACTTCTTGAATCTCGGCAATCACGCCTTCTGCGGCCAGAACATCCTTGACGAGCTTTACTGCTGCCGGATGAGACGGGCATTCCGCCACATACAACACTTCAACTTTCATTTTTCGGTTCCTCGATATTCGCGTATTCGGCGAGGGCGACCGCGTTGATCTTCACGCCGCATCCTTGTGCCCAAACGTCAAGACTGGACAGCGAGCCTTCTTGCGCCGTGTGCGTTTGAGTTGAGAATTACATTTCCGCACTGCTGTCCTTAGTTCGCTTCCAATTTTACGAGTGCGGCACGCTTCGAATGTATGTCTTTCAGTTTTCGGTCAAGCCTCTTGCGAACTTCGGAGCACGCCCGAAGATCGTTAGTCCTAAGAGACAAGTCCTGCGGAAATCGAAATCACCTTAAACCGTTCAATACTCGCGTCGGCATAGACCGGATATGCCTTCTTGGCCGCCAGGGCCGTCGCTCCACCCTGAATGTACCCAGTAAGTTTCTGCAAGTCCTTCACAGGAACCAGGTGAATTTTGCGGTCACCGGACGCAGCCGCCAGCGCCTTCAGGTCCAACTCCGTATCGCCAGGAATCACGGCCATGCAGTTACCGTGCCGATCGCCCTGCGCCACCAGCGTCTTGAAAAGTTGCCCAGCTGGCAGCCCGATCTTGGCCGCGACCGCCTCGGCAGCGAGATCCTCCGGGTCGACTTCATAATCGCGCAGTTCGTACTGGATTCCCGTCTGGTCCAATAGCCTAGCCGCGTTCGTCTTCTGTGTCACTGCACTCCTTGCCGGCCCTTGGAATCCAAACTATAAGGGGACGCTTTCGCTCGTCCCGGGTTCACTAACAAAGCACGCCAACGCTGCGCTCGCCATCAGCATCAAACCAACCAGCAAGTCCCCGCGAATCCTCCGCTCACTGTTTCGCACAACAAGCGTTGGATTTTCTCACTAAAGCTGTAAGAGGCATATCATAGAGATGTCACTATGCCGTGCCACGCCGCATCAGCGAGGTGCACTATGAATTCTCTCGTATCGGCAAACCATCTGCCACGCCTGCGGGCAATAGCCGTCTTCAGCATCGCAATGGCATTCTCGCTGACCAGCGCCGCTCAGCAACAGCAACAGCAACAAGAGCAATCCGCCGCGCCCGCTCACGACATGGCGCACACGCACCACAATCACGGCGGCTTCATGCAAGAAGGCATGCAGCACGCCGTCGCAAAAGGCGTCAAGCTTGAGCAGCAAGTTGATCCCGCCACTCACACCATCACCCTCCGCGAAGGCCCGCTCGCTCTACCCGCCAACACCGATCACATGAAGATGCCTCAGCCCCCCGACGTCTTCTGGAGCATTCCGCTCGACGCCTTTCTCCGCGCCTACACTCCCCGCCTCGTCGACGCCAACGGCAACACCGTCCCCGGCACTGTCCTTCATCACACCGCCTTCTGGAACACCAATCGCTCCGATTTCCTCTGCCCCAATAAGGAAGAGCACATTTTCGGCGCCGGCAGCGAACTTACCGACTGGATGGAACTCCCCGGGTACGCTTATCGCGTGCAAAAGGGAGACAAAATCCGCATCGAGACCATGGTCCACAATCCCACCACCACCGCATATGACAACGTCTACCTCGAAGTAAAAATTCCCTACGCCGACCCGACCGCCGCCGTTAAGAGTGTTTATCCCACATGGATGGACGTTCAGTCCTGCGGCAACTCCGGCTACAACCTCCACGCGGGCAAAAACGAAAACATCGGGACGGTCACCGTCAAATACAACGGCATCCTCCTTGGTGTAGGCGGCCACATGCACGATTACGCCAGGCAAATTGTGTTGGAAGACACCACGCGCAAGGAAACCGTGGCCACTCTCAAAGCCAATGTGGACGAAAAGGGCCAGCTCCTCAGCATGCCCGTAGTCACCTTTTTCGATCGCGGCGGCTACAAATTCGCGTCCGGTGACCAGCTCCGCATCACCGCCACCTACGACAACACTACCGGCAAGCCTCTACCCGCCGGCGCCATGGGCATCGTCGTAGGGTACTTCCTCCCAGCCGACGACACCGCCATGTCCGCTCTGCGCCGCAAATCCAAACCCGCCTCTCGCCAGGTAGTCGCCTCCACTCACGAGTAATCGCCCCTTCTGAGTTAAACCGCGATGTAGGGGCACGGCACTGCCGTGCCCCCGCCAGGCAGCAGCGGCTTCCTCGCAGCGGAATTTTGTCGAACTAGCGCCCGCCTTCCCGCCCAATCCGAACTCTCCCCTCCGTATACCCAGTTCCGACTCTCACTCATCTATTCAGACAGAATTCACCGAAGGAGAAATCCATACAGCCTCGCATCGATTACCGCAAATACGCTCAGGAGCCTCTCAAGCACCTGCTCGCCATTGAACAATACATCGCCCAAACCGGGCTCGAGCCCAAGCTCCTCCACCTCATAAAAATGCGTGCCTCGCAGATCAACGGTTGCGCCTACTGCCTCGACATGCATTCCCTCGACGCCCGCGCCGCCGGCGAATCCGAGCAGCGCCTGTACACCCTCGAAGCCTGGCGCGAGACTCCCTTCTTCTCCGACCGCGAACGCGCGGCCCTCGCCTGGACCGAGTCCGTTACACAAATCGCGCAAACCCACGCACCAGACGATGTCTACGCCGAGATGCAAAAGCATTTCATCGAAAAGGAAATCGTTGACCTAACCCTCGCAGTCGCCATGATCAATCTCTGGAATCGCGTCGCCATCTCCACCCGCGCCCTTCCCGGCCACTACAGGCCGCACTCATCCTCCTCCGCGGCATCCTCCTGATCCAGAAGCCTGCGGCGCGAGACTTTTCCCACATCCATCCACATCTTTGCACAGCCCACGCCGCCGATTTCCATTGACGCGCGAAATAACAAATACTATCGTGCGCCGCAGATTGAACCGAAAAGCTTGGAAACTTTACGGCTCAGCCTAGAGGGCGCTTCCGCCTAACGGTAGTCGCGCCGCCAGACTAGAACCAAGAAGCAAAAAAGTTTTGCGGTTTCAGTTTAAGAGGGCGCACAGACCTTCACGGGTCGGTGCGCCCTTTATTTTTGGCCGCGATTCCCTCGCGCAGCTAATCATGGATGTGTTCCATCAGTTTGGGGTGCTGCTGCCCTAAGCTTCGTAGCGCCGCTCCCTGGACCCAACCCTTCTCCAACTTTCCACATCTCAGGCGGAAGTTTTTCACGCCTTGAAGCAATACATACCGGGGAGCGATCCTGAACTCTAACGGCCATATGTCCGCGAAGAAACCGCCGCACGATCCCGTTGATGAGAAGCGGCTCCTGGCTGCCCTTCGCGAAAGGAAAGGTTCGGCTTTCCTCGACTTGTATGATCGCTACCAGGGTATTATTTTTCGCTTCCTGCTGCACATGACCGGGAACGACACGGCAGCGGAAGAGTTGACCCAGGAGCTGTTTGTTTCGATCTTCAAGAGCTTTGAAAAGGACACAGTGTTAGCGGGCTTCAACGCGGAACGGGGCTGCCTCGAGGCATACCTTATCGGATTCGCCAGAAATTTGGCGCGCCGCTCCCACTCGAGAGGGCAGAGGTGGGCGCCTCTCGTTGAACTCGATCTGTCTTACCAGCCGACGCTGGTTGAAGAAATATCATCGCGGTCGGAAGTGAAGCGCCTGCGTCAGGCCATTCTCGATCTGCCCCCGGCCTACCGCGAGGTGGTAATTTTGTGCGGCCTGGAAGAAAGAAGTTATCAGGACGTCGCGCAAATTCTCGATCGACCCGTAGGCACAGTGGCGTCCCGATTCAATCGCGGGCGAATGTTTCTCGCTAAACGACTGGGTAAATCGTCTCCAGGATTGCGTCCGCTTGGAAGGCTGTGTGCAGAATCATGAGTAAAGAAGAGAAGCGTCAGATGGAAAGAGAAAGCGAACTGTCGCAGGTCGACGCGCTGATGCGAAAGCTCGCGCAAGACTCTCCGCGCCAGGCTCCGCATCGCGTCCGCCTGCACTTTGAGATTGCTATTCAGCAATATCGCCCGTCGGAGCCGCAAGTCGGAAGGCGCTGGCTGCTGGCTGCGGCGGTGGTGTTCGCGGCACTCGTTTCGACGTTTGGCACGATAATCTCCAACCGGTCCGGCCATATTAGCCCGACGTCAAAAGTTCTGCCGCCCGCCAACACGCAGCCGCCGTCCGTACTCGAGACACACGAGATTGCGCCGAAAACTCCGCCACCTGCGAAAGTAAAGCGGCGCCAACCTCCGAAGGTCGCCAATCCACAGCCGGTTTTCGTCAGGCTTCCTTTTTCGGACCCCACGTTGATGGTGGGAACAAGCGTGACCATTCGCTTGGCGCTATCTGACGCCGAGTTGCTCGCGATGGGTATCAGACCGATCGAAAGTGACCCATCGCGATCCTATGTAGCGGATTTGGTTTTGGGGGATGACGGGCTGCCGCGAGCAATCCGCATCGTCTCCCATGGGCCAAGAATTCCAGGAGGTTCCTGATGCGAAACGAAAAAGTGAAAACAAATCCCATTGTGAACTGCTTAATAGCCGCGCTAGCTCTGCTGTTCTCAGCTGGACGGGCGCATGGGCAGGCTCCTCCCCCGCCTTTTCCAGGCGCGCCAAGTACCGAGATTCACGTGCAATCCGGCCCCGTCGGCGGGTTCTCCGTAGCCATGAGCGGAAACGTGGAAGTTGTGAAAGGCCACGGCTACCAGGCAGACGCAGTCACGGAGACGGTGCAAACCCTTGCGGATGGTTCGCACATCAGTCACAAGATGGTGGCAACCGTTGCGAGAGACGCGGAAGGCCGCACCATGCGCACAGAGACGCTCGACGGGATGGGCTTGTGGGGCAGCGCCAACGACAAGCAAGTAAAGATAACGATGGTCTTTGATCCCGTAGCGGGCACGCATACGCACTGGGAGTCGAACTCAAAGACCGCGACCGTAATGCCCATGCCGCACATGTCCGGCTTGCCAGCAGGTCCGGCGCATTTCAACGGGGCCGAAGCCGGCGTCGTCATCAGCGGCAGCTTCAGCACCGAAGACGTCGTCGAAGGCGACCCAATGTCTCCCAAGCTGGGCCCGGAGACCGTTTTCTTTGACGGAGTGCACACTAAGGTCCACAGCTCCAACGCAGCTTCGTCGGACGAAACCACGGAGCAACTCGGCACGCGGATCGTGGAAGGCGTAGAGGCGGTAGGCACGCGAATGACGCAGGTCATTCCGGCGGGCACGATTGGCAACGACAAAGATCTCGTCAGCACGCGAGAAACCTGGTTCTCGCCCGAACTCAAGGTCGTCGTCAGCAGCGTCCGAAACGATCCGCGCTTCGGCCAGATCCGCTACACCCTGAACAATATTCAAGTGTCGGAGCCCAACCCGTCGCTGTTTCAACCGCCCGCGGGGTACACGCTCCTTCGCCCGCGCGCTCCCGGCGCCTGACGCGAATCGCCGTTCGTCCGTTCGCGACTTGCTCGTCACACAAATCGTCAAACTGCGCGTGAATCGACGTTTGGTTCACGCGCATTTTTGTTGTTTCTTGGCCGCGCATTCGACGTCGATCTCACTTCGGTGGAAGTTTCTCTCTCCCACGCCGCAATACCTGACAGCGGGAGTTCGCGCAATTAGCTACAAGCCGGCGATTCAGGGCCCGCAAGCGAGGCGCAATGTCGCATTGCAGCGGAGTTCCGTGTGTGCGCATTTTTCGCAAGCGAGCAAACAACGCGATGGCTTGCATCATCGTGATCCTTGCGGCAGGCTCTCAGCACAGGGCCGCCGCACAAGTTGCCGCGAAGCAACCGGCCCCTCAACCCAACCAGGAAATTCGTGCATCACGTGTGTCCATCGACGCACAAAACGAAAAGAAACAAGTCCCCACCGCTGTTCAACCGCAGTCAGATCTCGCCGAAGCGCCACCCGGGCTGAAACCGCTTTCCGATTCACCGATCAATATCCGAATATCAAACGATGCCAGGGCTGTGTACGACACGCTGGGCAAACTAGCGGGCCTGACCGTAATTCTCGATCCTGATTTTCCAGCGCGCCGCATCAGCGTCGAATTGAGCGATGCGACCCTCCGCCAGGCTCTTGACGTCGTCTCCATGCAAGCCAAAGCCTTTTGGAAGCCGGTCACGCAAAATATCATTCTCGTCGCTCCGGACCAGCCACAGAAGCGCCGCGATTACGAAGAGCAAATCGTGCAAATGTTCTATTTGGCCAACACGACTCTCCCGCAGGACATGACTGAGATCGTCACTGGCCTGCGACAACTGCTCGACCTCAAGCGCATTCAGCAAGTGAACTCGCAGAACGCCGTAATCATCCGCGACACCCCTGACAAACTCGCAATCGCCGAAAAAATCATCCACGAACTCGACAACGCAAAACCCGAAGTCGTAATACAGGTAGAAGTGCTCCAGGCACGCCGCGATCGCGTCCACGAATTGGGCATCGCGCCGGACGGTAGCGCCGCGATCTCCTTCGTCAATCCCGATTCGTCCTCCTCTTCCTCCAACGCCAACAAGCTGCCGCTGAACAAGCTCCTCTCTGGCGGCGATTACAACGTGACTCTGCCCGGAGCGACCATCCACGCGCTTATGACCGACAGCGCGACCCGCATCATTCAAGATCCGGAGTTGCGCTCCATCGATGGACAGGCCGCAAAGCTTCGCGTCGGCGACCGTGTTCCTGTGGCCACCGGCAGCTTCCAGGCAGGAAGCTCCGCCGGTATCAATCCCCTCGTGAACACGCAATTCCAATACATCGACGTCGGCGTGAACGCAGACATAACCCCGCGCGTCCATCCCGACCACGAGGTCAGTCTCAAGGTCTCCATAGAAGTCTCGTCGGTCACCGGAACCGCTACCATCGGCGGCATCCAGCAGCCCATCATCAGCCAGCGCAAAATTGAGCACGACATTCGCTTGAAAGAAGGCGAAGCCAGTATTCTCGGCGGCCTCTTCGAGCGCATCGACACCAAAACGTTGAACGGCTGGCCGGGACTCGCGCACATCCCATTGCTTCGGTACTTGTTCTCCAGCGAGAGCACGGATCATCAACAAAACGAGGTTTTGGTCGTTTTGATTCCGCGCATCGTCCGTCTCCCTGCGTTAACGGGAGCCGATCTCCGCCCGCTAAGCACCGGCACAGAATCCAACGTCCAAGTCCGCCGTAAAGAAGACATCCAGACGCCCGTCCTAACTCCAGCCAACCCCCACACCGACAGCCCTACGCCAAACAAACAACCTCCCGCGGGCCCAGCCCCGAAATAGTTCAATGCAAGCAGCGCAATCGGACTCGCTTCGTCATTCTGGGGGCCACGGCCCCCGCTTGGCAATAAACGCGAATGGCCGCAGATTGCAGCCCCGCCTGTCCATCCGGACGGGCGGCCAGCTGGGCTCTCCTGCCGAGCCCACGAATGCCCCTATCTAACAGAAAATAAGTTGCTTGCGTGATTTGCCCTCGCGTACCGGACGGCTGGCTCCCCGTACCATTGTTGGCATTCGCTGCGACTTCTATTTTGTGTCTGCACGCCGCTGGACCCAAACGCTGGCGTAGCAAGGGCCGAAGGCACTATTCGTGGCTGCTCCGCACAATCACAAAGACGGCGACTCCCGACCGCTCACGCTCAGCATCTTGCGCTGGTACGGCTTGGCGTTCATGGTTTTGGCCGCCCTTTCCGGCTTAGCCGGTTTTGAAGTTGGCCACCTCAAGGCCGTCTGGGCAGCCCTAAAAGCCGGCGACCTTGCAAACGCAAGGGCTGCCGTATCCCAGCCCACCGCAGACGCCGTGAACGCGGAATTCGCCGAGCTCACGCGCATGACCCCGCAGCAGCAAGCCGAGCAGTTGCTCGCACTTGCGATTCGCCGGCAGCAGGGCTCGCTGGACCTGATCGGCCAAAACGCGGAAAGCTGGCGCGGCCGCCTGCAAAATACCGATCGCCTCTTCGACCTTGTGCTCACCGCGATGAAATCCGATGACCTGCGCGTGCGCGGCGCCGCCATCGAAGTCGACCTCGCCGCGAACAATCTCAGCAAGACCCCGCGAACCGTCGCGCGCCTGCTAAAGCTAATTCGCAAAGATCCCGCCGAGCGCCCCTTCGGCCTGTGGCGCCTCGGCGCGCTTGGCAATCGCGGCGTGCAACCGAAACTCGTGCTGACCTACCTGCTCACATTCGCGCGTGACCGCGACGAACAAACGCGTTTCTGGGCCGTGGAAGGCCTCGCCATGCTCGGCACGGACGGTGCGATCGATCCGCTGCTGGATCGCTTCGCGCACGATCCCTCGCCGCGCGTGCGGCAGCGCGCTGCCGTCGGCATCGCTGAGTCTGGAATGCTCACGCACGAGCAGCGATTCGCGGCAGTACCGGATCTCCTGAATTTTCTTGACGACGATGCGCTCGATTCGGATACGCGCGGATGGGTTTACGGCGCGCTTCGGCTGATCACCGGCGAGGCGCTTGGCAATAACGCTCAGGCTTGGCAGAAATGGTGGGCGCATCACGATTCGAAACAGAAACCCCGCTCGCCGAAAGGCATACTCTTCGCGTAAGCAGTTCCCAGCCGCCTTCGCGTAGTTTTCTCCGTCTTGCGTTCCGTCCTTCCTTTCCTATTTCGCACGCTAAATTTCAAAGCTCCCCTGTTGTATATTGGCGCGGCATCAACTTGGAGGCGCTATGAGTTTGTGGTCACGCCGTAGATTTTTTCTTACCTCGCTTGCCGGCAGTGCTGCCGCAGGAGTAGCTAGCCTTTTCGAACCGCCCCCGCAGGCCGCCGCCGCGAGCAATGCGGAGCGCCCTGCCCCGCCTGCTGCCCAGGGTAAGCGCCCGCTGATCATCTCCAGCGCTAACGGAATCAACGCGCTTGGCCGCGGCATGGACGTCCTCAAGAAGGGTGGCGACACGCTGGACGCGGTCGTCGCGGCTGTCACGATTGTCGAAGACGATCCCAACGATGATTCCGTCGGCTACGGCGGGTTGCCCAACGAACAAGGCGAAGTCGAACTTGACGCCAGCGTGATGCATGGGCCGACGCGCCGCGCGGGTTCAGTCGCTTCCGTGCGCCGCATCAAAAATGTTTCGCGTCTTGCGAAAACGGTGATGGAGCGCACGAACCACGTAATGATCGTGGGCGACGGCGCGCGGCGATTCGCGGTGGACGAAGGATTCGAGGAGATGAATCTCCTCACCGAGCATTCGCGCAAAGTCTGGCTAGCGTGGAAAGCGTCCACTTCGCTCAACTGGCGGCCCGGCATCGACAGCCCCGAATGGAAAGACAAGATGTCGGCCATTTTCGGCGACACGCCGGAAGACCAAGCCTTGCTGGCTTACGCCCAGCGCGTTGTCGAGCATCCGCCGACGGGCACGATTCCGTGCATGGCGGTAAACGAAAAGGGCGACATCTCCGCGACGACCACCACTTCGGGGCTCGCCTGGAAAATTCCTGGGCGCGTCGGCGATTCTCCCATCATCGGCGCCGGCTGCTACGTCGATAATGAAGTCGGCGCCGCCGGCTCCACGGGAAAAGGCGAAGAGAACATCAAAGTTTGCGGCGGGCACACTATCGTGGAAATGATGCGTAAAGGGATGTCTCCGAAGGACGCGTGCCTTGAGGCTATGGCCCGCGTCGCGCGCAATTACAACAACGACAAAAAGAAGCTCGGCACATTTCACTTGTATTTCTACGCCCTGAATAAAGACGGCCAGCACGGCGCCGCCTCTCTGTGGCGCAACGGATATGAGCCCGGCAAGCACGCGATGTATGCGGTACACGATGGCGCGGAATCCAAACTCGTCGAGTGCGCTCCGTATTTTGACGAAATCGGGGGCGGCGACTAGACCTTTTGGCGCGCATCGTTTGTCTTTTTCTGCGGCGGCGTTCAACTGTAAACTGCTGATAGTCGATACCCATGGACCAGGCTAACATCCTCATCATCGGCGGCGGGGTGATCGGCTGCGCGATCGCACACGCCGTTTCGCAGCACGCTGACGACGTTTTCCTCGTCGAGCAAAATCCCAAGCTCGGAATGGCCACCAGCACGCGCAACAGCGGCGTCATCCATTCCGGCATCTATTACCCGAAAAATTCGCTCAAGGCGCGACTCTGCATCGAAGGCAATCGCTTGATGTACGAATTCTGCGCAAAACACAATGTGCCCTTCCGTCACACAGGTAAGTTGGTCGTCGCGGCCGACGCGCACGAAGAGCCAGCACTCCTCGCGCTGAAAAAAAATGGCGAAGACAACGGCGTCGAAGGACTTCGCCTCATCGGTCCCGAAGACATACGCGCGCGCGAGCCGCACATCACCGGCGTCGCGGCACTCGATGTGCCCTCGACCGGCATCGTCTCCGCCGAAGATCTCGTGCGCACCTATGCGCGCCTCGCCGCCGACCAGGGCGCCAACATTGTCCAGCGCGCCAAAGTAATTTCTCTCGAACCGAGCCCTGGCGCCATCCGCGTGGGTCTGCGTATCGGCGATGAAGAAGACTCGCAGGACGAAACCATCGAAGCGCGCTGCGTCATCAACGCCGCCGGCCTGTACGCCGACGAAGTCGCCGCCCTCCTCGGCAACGTGTCCTGGAAGATTTATCCCGTGCGCGGCGAATACTGCGAGATTCGCGGCCCGCGCCGCACGCTGATCAACAATCTCGTTTACCCTCTCCCACACGCAGACGCGCTCAGCCTCGGCGTGCACTTCACAAAAACATTGTGGGGAACCGTGCTGCTCGGACCGACGGCAAGATACGTCGATGCAAAAGACAATTACGAGCGCGATCGCCTGACCATTCCTGATTTCGTGCGCGGCGCAAAACCGCTCTTGCCTGAAGTAGAAGAATCCGACCTACAGCTAGGCTATTCCGGCCTGCGCCCGAAGCTCGTCCCGCCAGGTGGCAAAGGCTACGCCGATTTCGTAATCACCCGCGATCCCGCAGTGCCGCAAGCGATCCATCTGGTTGGCATGGAGTCCCCAGGGCTGACTGCCGCTCCAGCAGTTGCCGCTTATGTCGCGAAAATGGTCGACGAAATGATGGATTGAATCGTCAATCCACCCATACAGCAAAGACTGTATATATTTTCGCGTACCGTCCCGCCCCGTTTGCGCTGGATGGCGCCGAGCGCATATCGAACCTGGCCCTCATCAGGAGGTAACGCTCAATGGAACCGGCTCGTGTTGCCCTGTTGAACTCTGGGACAAGCGAATTCTGTATCGGTCGAATGGTCACCAAGTTCGGACTATTGACGATCGGAGCCGCTCGCGGTCTTCGCGCGGCCAAGGCTCGTATTGAGAAACTGAGCGAGTCATGGCCCGGAGACTATGTCGTTTTCGTCCGAAATACCGGCCGCGTCGTCGCCAGGGCGAGTAGCGAGTTTCAGAGCAGCTGAAACGGTTGCCCGGTAAATGGCACGCACGCCTTCCCCTCAGGTAAACGCCTGACATCAGTATCGGGGCTTTACCTTATTCAGTCCGTAGGGAAATCAATGTACCTATTTTTCGATGGCAATCCTTCCCTTGTTAGCTGTGGCGAGTCGGCCGGCAGCCCTCCCTGCCAATGTAATTCGTCATTCCGGTAGTCATCAGCTCGGTACCGGACGACATCGGCGTTGGGGAGGGAAAGTTATGAAGTGGCGAATATTTTTTCTCAGCCTGGTATTAGCCCTTCCGGCGTTTACGCCCGCGGCAACTCAAAACCGCTTTATTGTCCGCACGACTCTTAGTCTGCAGTCGCTGACTCAGTTATGCGCGCTGCCGACGCTGGGGTGTACGGTAGTCGGCGGGCTGGACGGGAGCCTGAACCAGCTCTTTCTCCTCACCACTCCGTCAATCGTAGATCCCACGATTTTTTTGACCACTTTGCGGGCCACGGCTGGAATCCTCGACGCCGAGCTTGACCAACTGCTTTCGATCGTCGGCGGACTAAACAAAGTAACCACGGTCCCGTCCGGACTCTCGAACACTACCCTCGTAACGTATTTCGGCTCGTCGGTTTGGCAAGGCTATGTCAACCAGCCGGCGGCGGCACTCGTTCAAGTTTCCAACGCGCAAAATATGTTCAGCGTGACCGGCGCAGGTATCGTGGCCGACATCGATACCGGGGTCGATCCTAACCATCCGGCTCTCCAGGGCGTCCTGCTTCCGGGTTACGACTTCACGCGAAATCAGCAGGGCGCTTCCGAAATCAACGATTTGACTCCAACGGATTTTCCCGCGTTTCCCCCTACCGGATGTTCTGGCTCCACTTGCCCGCAACCTGCGATCGTAAACCAGTCCAGTGCCGCGATTTTGGATCAGTCGTCCGCGGCCATTCTGGACCAAAACGTCAAGTACGCTGCCTTTGGGCACGGCACCATGGTGATGGGCGTAATCCACCTGGTAGCCCCGCAAGCGAAACTCCTTCCCCTGAAGGCTTTCAGTTCGGACGGCACCGGCTACCTTTCCGATATCCTGCGGGCCACCTACTACGCCGTGCAGAACAACGCCAAAATTGTGAACATGAGCTTTGAGTTCAAAGTAAGCTCGCCGGACCCTGAGCTCCAAACCGCGATTAATTATGCCAATCAGCTCGGCGTAGTTTGCTCGGCTTCTGTTGGGAACGACACGCAGCTAAACCCTACTGTGTATCCGGCTGGCTTCACCACGGCCGTGATGGGCGTTGCCTCCACTTCCGACCTGGATACGCGTTCGTCCTTCTCCAACTACGGGAATGCCATCGTGTTTGTCGCTGCTCCCGGCGAAGCCATCATTACTACGTATCCGTTCGCCACGTATGCGGCCGGATGGGGCACGTCTTTTAGTGCGCCGTTTGTTTCCGGCGGAGCCTCGTTGTTGGTAAACCGGCAGCCGAGCATTACTCATTCCGCGGCTGCCACCGCAATCGCCAATGCCGACCTCGTTGCGCCGGACTTGGGCCACGGCCGTTTGAATCTGGTTCTGGCGCTGGGCTCGCTGAATCCCGCAACCTCTTCTGACTTCGTTATTTCGGCGGCGCCGCCGGACGCCTCCATCACCGCTGGCGAGTCCGCCAGCTATTCCGTTTCCGTTACTCCCGTCGCCGGATTCAAAGGGACCGTCACGCTAAGCTGCAGCGGCGCGCCCGCGGCGAGCACCTGCTCGATTTCCCCCTCACAGGTGACTCTCGACGGCAACGATCCAGCAATCGCGAGCGTCACCCTTACGACGGCCGCGCGTTCATTCTTCCCGCCCGTTGCACCGCAGCAACTTGCGCCCCCGCTGCTTCTCGGGAAACTCCCGGCAACGTTCTTCGCCTATCTCCTTGTTTGTGCCGCGCTTTGGAGACTTGCTCGTATTCCACGCAAGCGTCTTCTCATGGCCGCCGCGGTTGCCCTGCCGATCGCGTTGCTGTGCACTTCCTGCGGGGGCAGCAGTTCGAGCATAAGCACGACTAACCCGCCTCCCACGCAACCGGGCGGCACGCCTCAGGGGGCTTTCACTATCACTGTTACCGGCACGTCTGCGAATCTCAACCATACGACCAACGTCATGCTGAGGGTCAACTGACGAGATGGAAGGACGGAACTACTCGACCACGATTCGCAAAAACTTCTTTTTCCCGAATCGCACGCGATAGGAGCCGGCCTTTTCTAGATTGAGCTTGATGGTCGGGTCGCTTACCGGCAGGCCATCGATTTCGAAGCCGCCTTGTTTCATAACGCGCTCGCCTTCGGATGCCGAGGGAACTTGCTCTAGCAACGCGAGGACTTTCGACCATTTTTCCGAACCACTGGAAAGGGGCAGCGTCATTTCTTCCGCGATGAGGCCCGTTTTTGGGAGTGTCGCGTGCACAGCGCCTGAGACACACTTCAAGCGAATCTCCGGAATTTCTTCCGGCGCTTCGCGATTGCGAAAGACGCGCTGGAAATTATCGGCAGCCTGCTTGGCGGCATCTCTGCCGTGAAATTGGCTGATGATTTCTTGCGCGAGCCGCATTTTCACATCCATGGGATGCGTTGTGCCCTCTTTGATTGTTCTGCGTATTTCGGCAATCCACGATTCCGTGCGGTCAGTCACCAGCTCCCAATAGCTCCACATCAGCTCATCGGAAATAGACATCAGCTTCCCGAACATTTGTTCCGGTGACTCCGTGATGCCCACGTAGTTGCCGAGGCTCTTCGACATCTTGCGCTGGCCGTCGGTCCCCACCAGGATCGGCATGGTCATGCACACTTGCGATTCCTGGTTGTACTCGCGCTGGATTTCGCGGCCCATCAGCAAATTGAATTTTTGCTCTGTGGCGCCCAGCTCCACGTCCGCTTTCAGCATCACGGAGTCGTAGGCCACGATCAGCGGATAAAGCAGTTCGTGCATGGAGATGGGCTGCTCGTTTTCCAGGCGCGTGCGAAAATCCTCGCGCTCCAGCATGCGCGCCACGCGATACTTCGCGCACAGGCGCACGATGTCGTAGCTAGAGAGCTTGTCCAGCCATTCGCTGTTGTAGCGGACTTCCGTTTTCTTTGGGTCCAGAATCTTGAACACTTGCTCGAGATACGTTTTCGCGTTGGTCTGCACCTGCTCGCGGGAAAGCGGCGGGCGCGTTTCCGATTGCCCGGTGGGATCGCCGACCAGCGCGGTGAAATCGCCGATCAGAAACACCGCGGTGTGGCCCATATCCTGAAAATGTTTCAGCTTTCGAATTACCACGGTATGGCCGAGATGCAAATCAGGAGCGGTAGGATCAACGCCCAGTTTCGCGCGCAGCGGCTTGCCCGTTTTCAGAGACTCTTCGAGCTTTGCCTTCAGCTCGCTCTCGCGAATAATCTCCGCGACACCCTTTTTCAGGTAAGCAACCTGCTCGTCCACCGGTTTGAATTTTGCTTCGCTCATCTGTCCTGTCCAGCCACTCGGTCCCCCGGTCTACGTCAGGGCACGGCTTTAGCCGTGCCGTAACTATCCGCATCGACCCAGGCTTTAGCCGCTGAGGGCCTCGCTTTTGTCGCCCCAAACCCCTTCACGCCGTCCTCATTACCCGCCGACCCACAATTCGGTATCTTCCCTCAAGCACAATCCGCACCGCCTCGGTGTATATGCGATGCTCTTCCGCCAGGATCCGCGTGGAAAGCATCTCTTCCGTGTCGTCGTCGCGAACGGGCACAGTCGCTTGCAGCACAATCGGCCCGGCATCCAGATTCTCATCTACAAAGTGCACCGTGCAGCCTGCAAATTTCACGCCGTATTCCAGCGCCTGACGCTGCGATTCCAGCCCAGGGAACGACGGCAGCAGCGAAGGATGAATATTAAGGATGCGATTCGGAAACGAAGCCACGAAAAAAGGCGATAGCAGCCGCATATATCCGGCCAGGCACACCAAATCCACTTTGTGCTCGTTCAAGACGGCGACAACCTGCCGGTCGTAGGCCTCGCGCTCCAGTCCTTTCGAGGGAATCACGCGCGCCGCAATCTTCCGCTCTTTCGCCTTATCAATTCCCGGCGCACCCTCGCGATTGCTCACCACCACGGCAATCTCCGCGCCCGGTATGCGCCCCGCCGCCACACTCTCCGCCAGCGCCTCAAAGTTCGACCCGCGCCCGCTCAACAGCACGCCAATCCGCTTAGCCATAAACAAAGAAAACTAGCACACAAGCCGCACCCGGCAAAATGACTGCAGCGCCCCGGGAGCGCACCATTTGAGCAGAGAGGTCCAGATTATTTTGCAGATAAGGTGTTAAGGAGTGTCTCGCGCGTGGCCTGCACCTCCGCTCGGGAATCGTTGATTCGCGTCAGTGAAGGCGTTGTCTGCTGGTAAAATGGCTGCAGCGTCTTTACCGAATCCTGCAGTGCTTTTAGCCGGTCTTGCGCCTGTTGGGGCGGCAGCCGCAGAGCAGCCTGGGCTGCGGCCATCAATTTCTGGAAGGCCGCGGCATCCGAGGGGCGCGGCACTTCAAAACCAGCGGGCGCAGCCTGTCCCATCATTTCCTGGTAATAGACGGTTGGATCGTTGGCTTGTGCCATCTGTGCCGCGCTTTGCTCCAACACAGCTTGTTCGTACCCGAGCGCTTCCGCCCAATCAAAACCCGTTTCGGGCAACGCGTGAATTACGTCTTCCACCTGCTTGCGTTGTAAATTGCTCCAGCCGCGGGCTTGCGCCGATTGCGTTAACGCGTGAAAGTTGGAAAGCATCGTCATTTTTGCTATCAGCGAAAAAATCAGTCCGCCACCGCGCGCGAGGTGCTGCGAGAAGCGAACGCCAGCGAGCCAGGTATCAATTGCTTCCTGCGTTTTTCCGTTTGCCGACAGCCGAATTCCATCCAGCGTATTTAAGCGCCCAAGAACGCGGGCACGCGGAGCGTAAGCGATCGATGCCCTTGGGCCGCGCTCGTACTCGAGCCCCCAGTCGCATTCCGGCAACTTTGTGGCGCGCTGCATCGCAAGAATCGCGTCTTCATTTTTGTCTAGAATGGGGCCGAGCTTCGCTTCGTCCCAAGGAGCTTCGCCTGCCGCTGTCTTCTCCAGCAACTCTGCGGTGGCCTTATCCGTTGGCGGGTCCTGCAATTCGGCAAATGCCATCCAGTAACGCAGCGCGGCATTGCGCGTTTCGGCCGGCCGCTTGGCTTGCGCGGAGGTGAACGCCGCGCCAAAAAGCAAAGAAGCAGCTAAAACAATTGATTTTGTTCTCGTGAACATACGTTGTGCTCCACTCATTCCTTTGCAAGAACGCGTAACGTGCTCTTCTCACCTCGAAAGTCTGGCAAAACTTGCCTTGAAGCGGCGGCCAGTTCGGCATCCAGCTGCGCGGGATCTGTCGCCGCAAGCTTTGTAAGGGGAACGATGGAAAGCCGCACGCGTACAGGTTTCGCCGTGGTCACCGTTTGTAATCCCTGCCGCCCTGGCGAATGGAGCACGAGCCGCAACGATGTTCCCAAGGCAATCATCATGGCTGCGGCCGCTGCCAGACGCCTCCAGGAATCCGGAGCCGATTGTCTCTTCGGTTCCAATGCGCGCGGCTTTCGCGGTTCGAACTCGCGCAGGTAATTCTCAAATTGCTCGTCATTCCCGTCCATCACAGCTCCTCAGTTTTCCGAAATGCCTTGAGGTTCCCGCGCAGTTTTTGCAATGCATACCGATAACGCGACGCAACAGTGTTAAGCGAGACACCAGTCGCAGCTGCAACCTCGTCGAGCGTCATGCCGCTCCAGATACGCATGACGACCACTTCGCGCTGTTCGTCGGGAAGCTCCGCTAACGCAACCTGCAAGGCCAGCGCTGCTTCGTTGTCCCCGGCGCGATGCACGAAGCAAGAGTTGGTTGCGTCCAATGCAGTCTCGCGAAAACCATTCCGTCGCGTGTTCAGCGCCGCGTTTCGAACAGCGCGATACAGATACGCGGCCGGCACATCGGGAATCGACGTGGCGCCCTCCAGGAGCTTCGCAAATACTTGATGCAACAAGTCCTCTGCTATCGCGCGATCTGCAACGAATGAGGACGCATAGGCGAGCAGGGCCGGACCATGCTCGTGGTAGAGATGTGTCACATCCTCGCGGCTGAGTTTTCTCGGCTCCAAGGCATTGGCCCCATCCCGACCGCCTACACTTATATGACACTTCAGCCGCGCGGAATTGTCTAAATGCCTGCTGAGGAATTGCGCCCAGCGGTCCCGCTTCGCGCTTACGCAAGCCGCAGCCGACAAAATGACCGGCGCAAAGAGCGGCTTCCCTTATTCGGTTAACGGGGCAGGGGGATTGTGATTTGCGAGCGAAGCAGCCAAATCAGGATCGCAATCGGAATAGCTGCTGCCGCGATCACCGCTAAGAGAAGAACGGCGAGGAACATCCAATCCCGTCGCGTGTTTGAACCGGGCTGTTCTCTTTCTCGAAGTAGTAGCCGGTAATTTCGCCGATTGGCCTTCCAAATCACGTGGAAGACGTCGCCTGCTACCGGTATGGCTCCGACGGCAGTTTCCAGTAGCACGTTGGCGATCATTCGAGCCAGCGTCACTCCTTTCGCGCCGCGCCGCCAGGACGCGAACACGATGAGAAAGGAGGCGACGGCGGTCATGGCATCTCCGACGCCCGGTACCCATCCGATCAGTGCGTCGAGGCCAAAGCGAATCTTGGTACCAGGGATGCGGAAAATGTCGTCGAGCAGCGCAGCAATGTAATCGAGGTGTTCGTTTGAAGCGAGTTGGCGCGGCATAGACCTTTCATAACACTATACAGGCCGCAGCTGGCGGGCAGGTCCAAGTAAACGCCGCAAGACTAACACGTGCTCTGAGGAATTCTGGCTGGAGCGGCTATCGAGACTCTGGGAGCTTGAATAAATCTGTCAGCCGCTGATGCAGGATTTCGATTGCGCGAAAAAGTTCCGCAGCCCCGGGCGTTCCGTCACTGACTTCGTGGGAGTCCAAGTCGGAGGCCAGCGCCTTGCTGAGCTGCGTGGCGCGGCGAACTCGTTCGTCGGTGAGCAACGAGCGCACAGTGCCGATGTCACGTTGATGCGCCTGGCGTTCCTGCAATTCTTGCAGAGCCCAGGCCGTCTTTCGAACATAATCGACGGCATCGCGAAACTCGCGCAGCACCCGGGGATCCATTGCGCCCGACCTGCTGTCCTTCATGTCCTTTTCCAGTTTCAGCAGGTCGTCAATCGCCACCTTCAACCGGAAGGTCACGCCCCAAAATGTTTCGCTCGGAGTAAGAAGTTCGATGGCCAGTCCCAGCACGCCGCCCTCTTTGGAGAGGCGCTGGGATATCACCTGCGCCGAGGCTGTTCGCGTGGAGCTGAGATTCGTCAGCTCGATGACGCTGTTGATCGCCGGCCGGCCTTTCATTTCGAGCAGCCCACCGTGCATGTTGACTTCTTTGGCTTCCGCAAACTCGATGACGCTCGCGCCGCTAGGCTCCAGCCATTTCACTTTGACGGGGACCACGACAGGGTAACGGTCGCTTCGCCTATTTCGCCCTTTAGGCGAGGGTAGCTCCAAGACCAGCTTTTTTGTTGTCACGAGCCACCTCCGATCTTACGGCCGACGCTGGCGTTCACCGCGCACCCCGGTTCGCTGCTAGGGGGGTGACATGAGCCTAAGGCCCCGCGCGTCGGAATTTGTTGCCTCACGTTCATTTTCTCTCAGTTGCTGAGCGCGGCTTCGTCAAGTACGCTGGCTTTTTCCTAAAGTGCACCGTGGAAGGGCTGCATCGCGTGTTCTCCGCCGGCAGCCCAAATTGGTGCTTGCCGCCCTGGAATTCGGCTGCAAACTGACCGCACCATGAAAACCAATTCTTCGCGCAAACGGAAACGTGTGGCTGCGGCGAGCACCTCACGCAACGGCAGCAAGTCACGCCCGCGCGGCGCTCAGACCAACGCGGTTCACGCTGGCGAAGGGAACAAGCACGGCGTTGGCGTGGGAGTGGGCACGCCGATCGCGCGCACCAGCACGTTTACCTTTTCTTCGACGGCGGAGATGAAGTTGTGGGCGGAGGGAAAGAGCAAGGCGTACATCTACACGCGCTACGGAAATCCCACGCTCGCGATTGCGGAGCAGAAAATCGCGGCGCTGGAGGGCGCGGAAGCCGCGGTGGTCACTGCTTCCGGAATGGCCGCGATTTCCAGCGCGTTGCTCGGGGCGCTGAAATCCGGCGACGAATTAATTTCTACCGCGCAGCTTTATGGCGGAACGTACCGGCTGATGCGCGACGTGTTCGGTGATCTCGGAATCAAAGTACATCACGTGGGAACGGATCTCGCGGGAATCGAAGATCTGGTAAATTCGCGCACGCGCGTTTTGTATGTAGAGAGTCCGACGAATCCTACGGTGCGCCTGGTGGATGTTGCGAAAGCCGCGCAATTCGCAAAAAAGCACAATTTGATTTCGATTATCGACAATACGTTTGCCACGCCGTTGCTGCAGCAGCCCATCAAACTCGGCTACGACATGGTAGTGCACAGCGCAACGAAAGCACTGGCCGGGCACTCTGATGTGATCGCCGGAGTTGCTGTAGGAAACAAAAAATGGATGGAGCGCGTGCAGCACATGGTGATTTATCTGGGTGGCTCCATGGATCCGGAAGCGGCGTACTTGCTGAATCGCGGAATCAAGACGCTGGGACTGCGCGTTCGAAAGCAATGCGAGAATGCGATGGCCGTCGCGAAGTTTCTGGAGAAGCATCCCAAAGTCGGTCGCGTGTTTTATCCGGGGCTCTCGTCGCATCCGGATTACAAACTGGCGAAGCGGCAAATGCGCGGATTCGGCTCGATGCTCGCGTTCGATTTGAAGGGCGGCCTGCCTGCGGCGCGTCGCGTCTGCGATCGCGTACGATTGTTTTTGCTGGCGGCGAGCCTTGGCGGCGTGGAGTCGCTTGTGGTTTTGCCGGCGTATACCTCGCATTACAACATGACGGCGGAAGAATTGACGCGCGGCGGAGTGACTCCGGGCATGGTGCGCGTGTCCATCGGTATTGAAGATGCCGAGGACCTCATTGCCGATTTGCAGCAAGCGCTGGCCTAGTTCTCTCCGTTTCAGACATTTCCTACCAAGGAGCCCGCTTCAGAAAGCGGGCGCTACAAAATCAAATTCAGAAGCCTCAAATCGCTACGCCTTTGCCGGGGCTGGCGTGTTGACTGGCACGGCGTAGTCTTCTTTCACTGGGAGCAGGGACTTTACGATGTCTTCCAGCTCGTGGGAGCTTTGGGCGTCTTCGGGGTAGTTGTGGACGCTGGTCTCGAAAAGGCCGCCGTGCTTGGCGCGGACGGATTGCAGCTCTTCCTGGAGGCGGACGGCGATGCGCTTGGCGTTGAGCGTGTCGGTTTCGGGGAGCACGAGCCCGAAAATTTCGGGAGCTAAGCGATAAATCGAGTCAGTCGGGCGGAGCTTGCGGGACATGGCTTTGGCGGCGTCGCCGAGCGCGGAAGTGTTGTCGCCGTCGGAAGAGGCGCCGAGCTTGGCCTTGACGACCAGCAGGGTGAGGTTGCGCTGCATGGTCATGGCGCGGCGATACTCCATGGTGAGGCGATCCCAGAAATGGTTGATGTCCGGCATGGTGTGAAGCAGGTCCGCGCTGGCTTGCAGGCGGAGTTCGATATTGCGCTCGAGTTCTTCTAGGATTTGCTGCTTGAGCTTGCGGACGGTGCGCTGGCGGTCGAGCAAATAGCCGATGAAGAGAAGGGTGAGCGCGCAGAAGCCGAAGAAGGCGACGCGAAGAGTCCACTTGTTCGCGGTGTCGGCATGGACGAAGACCATCGGGTACATGAAGACGGCGAGGCCGCTGGCCAGCACGAAGACGAAGACGGCCGCGACGATGGTGAGCTGGAGTTCGCGGCGCTCGAGTTGATCGAGTTCTTGCCGGTTGATGGTCGCCATGACGGTTTCACCTGTCCGCTAGAGAAACGGGCAGCGCACGAAAGATCGATTGGGTGCGTCTGGGCAATGGTGGCGAGGATGCGCGGTTGGCGCAATAGGAGCCGGGTACTGGCGTGGCGGAAAGGATACTGGAGCGTGGTCCGTGGATCGTGACCCGTGACCCGGGTCGACCCGCAGGAGGTTGCGCGCCGCCATGTAAGCTGGTGAAAACACGCGGAAGACGAGAAATTGCCTGGGATGAGAGGGCAGGCCGGAAAAATACCAGGGGGCAACGCAGATAGATGTGAAAACAAAGGAGTTGCGAAAATAGGGATTCAGAAGATGCTGAAAACAAAGGAGTAAAAAATCGATGGTTTGCGCGGAGGGTTGCGGGCGGCGGGGGCGGAATTGTGGCGGAGGAGTTTAGCGAGGGCAGCGCGCGAGGCATTGGTTGCGAGTGTCGCGGTGGAATATAGCAGGCGTGGTACGCGGGGACAACTGGCCGGAGGGACGGTTAAGGGGCAGGCGGCCGAAATAATTCGAGACCAAAAGAATGAAAATCCGCGCCTTTCAGAAATGAAGTATGTAGTGTCCGGTTTCGTTATCCTCCAGCAGAGACGGCGCGTGTGAGCTCTATCCAGGAGTGTGGAACAGGTGCAGGGAAGTTGTACCATACAACCTCCAACAAGCTGAGGCTGCCCTCAGCGAAGTGAAGGAGGATGCTTATAACGTCCTCGTGGCCATTGACGTTGACACCCAACTGTATCTCGCCGACCAAGCCTTGATGACCAATAAGCTTGGAGTTTTGTGCTTGTGTTGGCTGTTTCAACACTACAGAGCGACAGCCGCAGGTACACTCGGCTATCACTTCGAGATTTGTGAGTTTGACATCTGCCCACTGCGGATTGCAAAGAACGATTTCTCGCACCCACTCGGTTTCCTGCGAGGTTAAAGGTCTCGGGACAACTTCTATATAGCTCGACGGCGCCGCGCTCATCGCTTCGTGAAAACGGTAGATATTCTCATTTCGTCTCCTACCATCTTACCCCTGAAGCCGACCTCCACCCCGTGGACTTCAATCGTTCCGCTGATCACACCACTTCCGCTAGTAGTGTATTGGCGGCCCTTGTCGAAGTGATAGAATGCCGCCGCTTGTTGGGTGGGAAAAATTGAGCGGAGGTTCGGATGCGGGGATTGATGGTTGGTTTGGTGTTACTGGCGTGCGGGGCGATTGCGGCGGCTGGCGGTGGGCAGCAGCAGGATTTCTCGAAGGTGCAGATCAAGGCCACGAAGGTTTCCGGCAACATTTATATGCTGGAGGGCGCGGGCGGGAATATTGCGGCGTCGATTGGCGAAGACGGGATCGTGATTGTGGACGATCAGTTTGCGCCGCTGGCGGAGAAGATCCAGGCTTCGCTGAAGAGCCTGGGGATTACGGACAAACCGGTTCGGTTTGTGATTAACACGCACTATCACGGCGACCACACGGGCGGAAATGCGCCATTTGCGAATACCGGGTCAACGGTGATTGCGCAGGACAACGTGCGCAAGCGGATGGCGAGTGGCGGGACGGCGGGGAATGGCGGCTCGATCAAAATGGACGTGAAACCGACGGAAAAAGAGGCGCTGCCGATTATCACGTTTGAGCACGATGTGACCGTGCACTTGAATGGCGAGGACATTCGGGCGCTGCACTTTCCGGCCGGACACACGGATGGGGATTCGATCATCTTTTTTCCGAAGAACAATGTCGTGCACATGGGGGACGACTTCGTGCGGTATGGGTTTCCGTTTATTGATGTGAGCAGCGGCGGAAGCGTGCAGGGGATGATCGCAGCGATGGAGAGAGCCACGGCGCAATTGCCGGCGGACGTGAAAGTGATTCCAGGGCACGGGCAGTTGTCGAACCTGGACGATGTGCGCGCGTTCACGACGATGCTGAAGGAGACTTCGGCCGCCGTGCAGAAAGCTTTGGACGCGCACAAGACGCTGGAGCAGATGAAGCAGGAGAAAATTCTGGAGCCGTGGCAGAAGTGGTCGGGCGACTTCGTCAAGGCCGATGCGTTTATCGAGACGCTGTACAACTCGCTCACTGGGACGAAGGGCGAATTTCTGAAACATAATTAAGGTTGCGAGCCGCCAGCCAGCAGACCGCAACTCTGATCGCTACGAGCGAACACACCATCCTATCGGCCACGCTCCTCGCGGAGGAAAGAAGCCCCACCCTTTGAAAGACGCAAAGGGTAGGGCACCCTCGTTGCTTGGGGTGGCGACGTGGTGAAAGCTTACTCTTCCTGCGGACCCTGCCAAAAAAAGAGACGCAATTCATCCCACCGTCCTGCCGCCCGAAGATGGCGCCCTGAAGGGACGCCGCTACGGTGCGCTGTCCCTGCGACCAAAGGCGACGACCGACGTTACATGCCGGGGTGGTATTGCTTTTCGGTGTGTGGGCGGAGTTGGGCCGGCGTGAAGTAGACTTCGCGGAGGTTCCCGGTGCTGTAACGCTGGGCCTCGTCGTTGAAGTGAGGGGAGGCGGAATGGCCGCTTTCGCCTCCGGCGGTTACGGCGCGTGCGTGGACTTGGGGCCCGAACTCTACAACGGCTACGAAGCTGTTGCCGCTGCTGCCGTACCATTTTTTCGTGCCGGGGTAGGGGCGGGCGCCGAACGAGGCCAGCGAACCCCACACGGCAGAGGTGAAGCCGACCGGAATGCTGGGCGCGGCGTCGTCGAAGGGCGGGACGATGTCATCGGTCAGGCGCTGGAAGCGATTGATTTCGCCCCACGGAGTTTTCCACGCGCCGAAATCAGCGGCGAGTTTGTCCGATGCGTTCGAGAGGGACTGCAGGAGCAGATCGGGTGGGGCTTTGGTGCAAATGTAGTCGCTGAGGTACATGCCGCCGTTCTTCGCGCTAGGGCCGGCGTGCTCGCGGAGGTCATCGCCCCAGAAGATCGCCAAAGAGGTTGGCACGGAGTTCACGCTCCAGCGCAAATCCCATGGGCGCAGGAGAGCGATCTGATCGGCGAGTTTGACTTTCAGCGGAGTGTCAGGCGAGTTGTCCCAAGCTTTCACCAGGCATGGGATGGGCTTTTCAAACCAGGTGAGATAGGAATCGTAAGCAGCGGCGATCAGAGAGCCGATGGTGAAGTCTTTCGTGTCATGCAGGACTTTGATGGCGTGGAGTCCGCGCGCGGTTTCGCCTCCGGTCTCTACGTAAGCGGGATAGTCTTCTCTTTTCGGGCTGCTCGGCCCGGCAGCGGACCACGGCGAATTGTTGGCGTTATAGAGCCAACCACTTTTCGGATTTAGCAGGTGCGGCGTGGCGTCGACGGAGAGAAGCTCGCGCCACTCGGTGGCGGGATTGCTGCCGTCGACGGGCTTGGTCCAATCAAAGCTCGGGTCGCGCGCGGGAATAAAGTTGGCGTGAAAATAGGCGATGTCGCCGTCGGCGTCGGCAAAAATGGTGTTGTTGGATGAGTTGGTGTGCAACTCCATGGTCTGGCGAAAGGATTTGTAGTCTTTGGACTTGGTGCGCGTGTAGGACTGGGTGAGCGCTTTGAGGGGTTCCTGCATCAGGCGGATACTCACCCACTTGCCGTCTTGCTCGCGGATGATGGGGCCGTGATGCGTGTGGTACACGGTGAACTTCTTTTCGGCCATTCCCCGAGAGGATTTGTAGGGAATCGCGATCACTTGCGTGGTTAGAGGTCGATCTTCCAGCCCGTACCTGTAATAAAACTTATCGCCTTTCTTTTCGACGGTTTCTAGATATTCAGTGATGGCATTGACGCCGCTCGACGTGTGCATCCATCCGGCGCGGTCGTTGAATCCCTGATAGACGAAGAACTGGCCCCAGGTCACCGCGCCGTAGGCGTTGAGGCCTTCGTCGCTGGCCATTTGCAGCTCGGAGCGAAAGAAGAAAGAGGTGTGCGGGTTGATCAGGAGAAGGGCGTGATGGCCGGCAGTGTTTGAAGGCGCGATGGCTATTCCGTTGGAGCCGCGTGGCTCCTCGGTGTCGTCGTCATCGGCGGACGGCGGCACGCTCACGGGAGCTTTGCCATAAAAGGATTCGAGTTGGGCGAGGTTGATGCGCTCGATGTCGCCACCGATGCTGCCCTCGGTGAAACTCAACGCCATCCAGGGCTCAAATCTGGTGATGACGCGGGGCTTTACGTCTGGATGCTTCAAGAGGTAGTAGTTCAGGGCGTCGGCGAAGGCGTTCATCAGCTTCTTCAGCCACTCGGGGCTCGCTGCGTACTGCTTTTTCAGCGCGTCGGGATCGATGAAGAGCTTCATGCGCAGGTCCTGATAAATCTTGGACTCACCCTCGGCCTCGGCCAGGCGGCCCATGGCATTGATGTAATTGGTCTCGACGCGATTGAAATCGTCCTCAGCCTGGGCGTAGATCATGCCGAATACGGCGTCGGCGTCGGTCTTGCCGTGAACGTGCGCGATGCCCCAATTGTCGCGGGTGATGGTGACGTTGCGGGCCTGTCGCTCCCATTGCGTGGCTTCCGGATTATCGGCTCGCGGGGAAGCAAATGTCGCGGACGCGGTGGCGACAATTAAAAGAAGAAATAGGTTCTTCATGAATGTCCCTAGACAGCGCGCCAGCGTAGCACAGTCGGGTTGGGGTAGTTGATATCGATGCCGCAGGAGCATCGCTACAAGTGAGTGCTCGGCCAAAAGACAAGCTGAGCTCTGTTGAAACCGAAGATGGCGCCCTAAAGGGACGCCGTTACAGGGAGCCGAAAGCGCGCGAGGGTGACTTGACGGGAAGGTTGCAAGACTTATACGATTTGTGCGCCGAAGTGGCGCTCATCCGTTCTGCGTGCTCGGGGAAGTGGTTGTTGTCGGGGGAGCCGGAGTGCTTTGGTTGTGCACAGAACAGTGCGCGGGTGCCATCGAATCCGCGGGACTAGTTTGCCTCGAAGCAAACCGGAACCCTCGTCGTTTTGCTTGTTGCTGAAGCCGCGAGCCAATTGTAATCTTCGTAACTTCAAACACATCAGCGAATTAGAGTGAAGTCCTGGCGATTGTTACAGGATATTCACATTCGTTTGACGCAACAGTAAGACGCGACAATTACCTTCCTGCGGCAGGGTGGTTCGCATACTTACCGGTTTGGGTCGAATTTTGCGTAAAAGAGAGAGGCGATGAAAAAATTTGCAGCACTAACACTGTCAATTTTTTTGACTTGCGGAACAGCGCTAGCGGATACACCGAAAGAGGCCGATTCACCATCCGCGGCGGGGGGAGCTGCGAAGGCACCGAAGGCCGGGAAAGCGAAAGCCGCAAAAAAGGCGGAGAAATCCGACGCGGCGTTTGCGGCCGAGCTCGAGGAATTGCGCCAGACGTTGCAATCGCAGCAGGAACAGTTGCAATTGTTGAAGGAAGAGCTGGCGAAGCGCGACCGGCAGATCGATGAAGCGCGGGACGAAGCGGCGAAGGCGAATTCTCGCGCTATAGAGGCGAGCAGCAAGGCTTCGGAAGCGGTGAGCACGAGCGCGGAAGTGAAGAGCGCGGCGAGCTCGCTGAATTCGACGGTGAGCGATCTGAAGGTTAGCAACGATTCACTTGCGGCGACCGTGGCGAAGGGGCAGCAAGCCGCGAAAGCCGCAGAAGAAACCGGGCCGGCCGCGATTCGCTATAAGGGCATCACGATCACGCCAGGCGGATTCATTGCGGCGGAAACAGTTACGCGCACGAGGGCGGAGAGCGCCGGCATCAATAGCGATTTTAGGGGCATTCCGTTCCCGGGAGCATCGCTGTCCAAAGTGGCGGAAAGTAACTTCACCGGGCGGCAGTCACGAGCGACCGTGCTGTTCGAGGGCAAGGTCGGAACGGCGAAACTCAGTGGGTACTATGAGGGCGACTTCCTGAATGCCGGCGTCACATCGAATAACCGGCAGAGCAACAGCTACCCGTTCCGCCAACGACAGGTGTGGGGACAATTGCAATTCGATAATGGATGGCAGTTTACCGGCGGACAGATGTGGACTCTGGCCACGGAAAACCGCAAGGGCATAAACAATCGGCTGGAAAACTTGCCGCAACAGATCGACCCGCAATACGTGGTGGGCTTCACATGGGCGCGGCAATACGGCTTCCGCGTAGTGAAAGACTTTGGCGGAAAGTTTGCAGCGGCGATTTCGGTGGAAGGACCGCAGGCAACACTCGGTGGCCGTGGGTTCTCGACGTTCACAAACACAACGGCGCTCGGGGCGGTAACGACAGCGCAGAACTTCTTCATCAACGCGCCAGGGGATGCCGCGGGATTGTTCAACTCGTTTGATGCGACCGGGTATACGGTAAATAAGGCGCCGGACGTTATCGTGAAGGTAGCCGCCGATCCTGGATACGGACACTACGAGTTGTTTGGAATCATCAGCACGTTCCGAAATCGTGTTTTCCCGTGCGCGGTGGCGGGAACGAACGCGGCCAATCTGCCAACTCCAGCTACGCCCGTAGTGGTGAACTGCCCAGTGACGGGAACTCCGGTGCGGAGCGCCGCAGGCGCCTTCGACGACACAAAAGTAGGCGGCGGCGTGGGCGCGAGCTTCCTGGTACCGCTGTTCAAGAAGAAGTTGGACTTTGGCATAAAGGCCGTTGCCGGCGACGGTATTGGGCGTTACGGGTCGGCGCAGCTTGCGGATGAGACGTTCCGTCCAGACGGGACGGCAGCGTTGATTCGCACGGGGCATGCCTTGGGTAGACTGGAATTCCACCCGAATCCGAAGCTGGACGTTTACCTATACGGCGGATCGGAATATGCGTGGCGTGCGGGGTACACGGGTTACACGAGGATCGCGGTTACGGCAACTCCGGCGATTCCGGCTACGGCGACTTCGCCGGCCATTCCGGCTACGACGAATACGACCATTACGCTGAACGGCGTCGGCGGATATGGGTCGCCTTTCGCGAATAACACCGGGTGCAGCACGGAGGCGCCACCGACCGGATCGTTTACGCCAGCAGGCGGCACCCCTTGCGATGGCGACGTTCGCGTCATTACGGAAGGCACCCTTGGTTTCTGGCACAAGTTCTACAGTGGGCCGAAGGGTGGCATGCGCTGGGGCATCCAGTATTCATACATTACGAAGAGCGGATGGTCCGGGAACAACAACGTGCCGACTGCGTTTGGGATTTCGCCAAAGGCGGTCGACAACATGATTTGGACGTCATTCCGCTACTACATACCGTAGAGCGGGGACGTTAGGGTCTAAAAGCAAGAACAGCAAAGTACGAAGAGGGCGACTCAATGTGGAGTCGCCCTTTTTTTTCGATATGAAGAGGGAATCCATTCGACGGCTGCTGCGAGGGGCTTGCTGTAAGTAAATGATAATAGGATGGTTAGGCGCGTGGTCATGGCGCCCTTGGTTTCAACAGAAGCTGCAGCGATTGTAACAATGCTGTAACACGAGGGAGGGACACTGTGACATCAAGCCGGTAAATCACGAAGATGGAGAGAGATGCATGAAGAGAATCGCAGGAAACTTCCTGGCCGTCCTGACACTCGCGCTTACCGTGGTCGCGTTTGTGCACGCAGCGCTTTCTATCACCGGAGCAGGCGCGACATTTCCGTATCCGATTTATTCAAAATGGTTTGATGAGTACAAAAAACAAAATCCGGCCGTAGAAATCAATTATCAATCGATTGGTTCCGGCGGAGGAATCAGGCAAGTGACGGAAGGCACTGTCGATTTCGGCGCTTCCGACGGTCCGATGAGCGACGAGCAATTGAAGGCATTTCAAGACAAGCATGGATTTGGGGTACTGCATTTTCCGACGGTGCTCGGCGCTGACGTGCCGACGTATAACATTCCCGGCGTTACCTCTGCTCTGAATTTCACTCCGGAGGCTCTGGCGGGAATTTTCCTGGGGAAGATAACAAAATGGAATGACCCGGCAATCACGTCGGTGAACAAAGGAGTGAACCTGCCTGGAAACGACATCGTGGTGGTGCACAGGTCGGAGGGCAGCGGCACTACTTACATTTGGACGGATTATCTTTCGAAGGTAAGCGAAGAATGGAAGAGCAAGGTTGGCAAAGGCGCTTCCGTCAACTGGCCCGTGGGTCTGGGCGGGAAGGGCAACGAGGGCGTAACTGGTCAGATCAAGAATGCGCCGAATTCGATCGGCTATGTGGAATTGATCTACGCAGTATCAAACAACATTGCCTACGGAAACGTTAAGAACTCTTCCGGGGCTTTTGTAAAGGCAGATCTAGCCAGCGTCAGTGCCGCCGCGGCCGCTGCGGCCAAGACAATGCCCGACGATTTCCGGGTTTCGATCACCAACCCGCCGGGTAAGACCGCGTATCCGATCGCGAGCTTTACCTGGCTGCTGATTCCGGAGAAATTCTCGGATTCTGCGAAACGGGATGCGATCAAGGGCTTTGTGGGCTGGATGCTGAAGGACGGGCAGAACTACGTGGAGCAGTTGTCTTACGCGAAGCTGCCGAAGGAAGTAGTCGCCAAGGAAGAAAAAGCGCTGGCCAAGGTTCAATAGCCAGGCGGCGTAGGGAGAAATGGCTGCAACAACGACTGTTCCGAGCGCGGGCCCGATATCGGGCTCGCGTTCATTTCTGAGCAGGCTGCGCGACGGAGACGAAATCGCGCGGCTGATTACATTTTTGTTCGCGGTTTCGGTAGTTCTGGTAACCATTCTGCTCGTTTTTGAGTTGTGGCAGGGATCGGCCCTGCCTCGACATAAGTTTGGGTTGTACTTTCTTGTCACGCGAGTATGGGATCCGATTGCAGAGCAATTCGGGGCCCTGCCATTCATTTACGGCACGCTAATCACAGCGACCGTTTCGCTGGTGATCGCGGTGCCGCTCGGGATTGGCGCCGCGATTTTTCTGGCGGAGTTGGCGCCTGCGCGGCTGTCTGACGCCCTGGAATTTTTCATCGATTTGCTGGCCGCTGTGCCGAGCGTCATCTACGGGCTGTTGGGTGTTTTCATCCTGGTGCCGTTGATGAGGGACTACGTGCAACCGGGACTCAAGAGTGCGCTGGGTTTTTTGCCGTTATTTACCGGGCCGGCGTATGGAATCGGTTTCCTGACCGCGGGCATCGTTTTGGCAATCATGGTGATCCCGTACATCATTTCGGTGTCACGCGAAGTGCTGATGTCGGTGCCCCGAGACCAGCGGGAAGCGGCGCTGGGCTTGGGGTCAACGCGCTGGGAATCCACTTGGAAAGTTGTGGTGCCGTTTGCGCGCACAGGAATTATGGGTTCGATTTTTCTGGCGTTGGCGCGGGCGCTGGGTGAAACGATGGCGGTCACAATGGTCATCGGGAACACGCCAACAATCAGTGCATCGCTCTTGTCGCCGGGGTATTCGATTGCGGCGGTGATCGCGAATGAGTTCACGGAAGCGACTGGAGATGTTCATCTGCAGGCATTGATCGAGTTGGGTTTAGTGTTGTTTCTGCTGACATTTTTGTTGAATGGAGTGGCGCGACTGCTGATCGTGCTCACCTCGCAGCGCGGAAGCGGGACGGCTCACGCATGAGCCCAAGACTCCGATGGCGTAAATTTGTAAGCGGCTTCATGCTGACAATGACCGGTGTATGTGCGCTGGTGGCGGTCAGCGTATTGTTTTTCATCCTCGGCTACCTCGTTTATCACGGCGGCCGGTCGATCAACTGGGATTTTTTCACGAAGCTGCCGAAGCCGGTGGGAGAAACGGGCGGCGGGATGGCCAATGCGATCGTGGGCAGCGCAAAGCTCCTGCTGCTCGCATCGTTGCTGGGCGCACCCATCGGTTTTCTGGGCGCAATTTACCTCGCGGAATTCAGCGGGAGCAAAGTGGCGTTTGTCGTGCGGTATGCTGCGGACTTGCTGAACGGCGTGCCCTCGATCGTGATCGGGATTTTTGCTTTCAGCTTAGCGGTCCTGCCGTTCAAGCATTTTTCGACGCTGGCGGGCGGATTTGCGCTGGGGCTGATGATGATCCCTATCACGCTACGCAGTACGGAAGAATTCTTGCTGGCGGTGCCGCGAGCGCTGCGAGAAGCGGCAATGGCGCTAGGTGCGAGCAAGTGGAAGACAATCGCGACCGTGATTGTGCCTGCGGCGTATCGCGGGATTCTGACGGCAGTGCTGCTGGCATTTGCGCGCGTGGCGGGGGAGACAGCGCCACTGCTTTTCACGGCCTTGGGGAATCGCTTTTGGAGCCCCGGCTGGAACCAGCCGACGGCCTCGCTTCCGGAGATGATTTTTAGATATGCGGTCGCGCCGTACGAAGACTGGAATCGGCAAGCGTGGGCGGCCGGGCTTGTGTTGCTGGGACTGATCCTAGTAATCAATATTATCGCCCGGGCGATTTTGGCTCGCGGCATTGCGGTTCCGAGGGCGTAATATGCATGCATCCGTGAGGCCGGCAGTGTCTCTTAACATTACACCAACGCAAAGCGGAGCGATCGGGCGCGAAAGCGTAGCTGCTTTGGCGATGCGCATGAACGTCAGCAAAGTGAATTTTTTCTACGGGCCGAAGCAGGTGTTGTTTGACGTCAACCTCGGCGTGGCGACGAGCAAGGTTACGGCGCTAATCGGACCGTCCGGCTGCGGAAAATCGACCCTGCTGCGGACGATGAACCGCATGCACGAGACGGTGCGGCTCGCGCGTTTGGAAGGCGAGATCACGCTGGACGGGCAGAACATTTTGGCCCAGGACGTGACGCAGTTGCGGCGCCGCGTGGGCATGGTGTTTCAGCGTCCGAATCCATTCCCGAAATCGATATTCGACAATGTGGCTTACGGGCTACGCATAAACGGATCGAAGCTGCCGATCGCCGACGCGGTGGAGAAGAGCCTGCGGCACTCGGCGCTGTGGGACGAAGTAAAGGACCACTTGCATAAGTCGGCGTACGAGCTTTCCGGGGGACAGCAGCAGCGGCTGTGCATCGCGCGAGCGCTGGCCGTTGAGCCGGAGGTGCTGTTGCTGGACGAACCGTGCTCGGCGTTGGACCCCATCAGTACGGCAAAGATCGAAGAGTTGTTGGTGCAGTTGAAGGATCTTTGCACGCTTGTGATCGTTACGCATAATATGCAGCAAGCGGCACGGGTGAGCGACTTCACGGCATTCCTGCTGACGGGCCAGTTGATCGAGTTCAGCCCTACGCCGCATTTGTTCACCACTCCGAGTGATCCACGCACTGAGGCGTATATCACCGGACGATTTGGCTGAGGTTGGGGAAGAGTTGAGTGTGCTGGCAGTATCAGGTTGAAGGGATCGAGCGATGGAACGCCACTTCGAACGAGATCTGAATGAGTTGAAAGAGCGGCTGCTGTGGATGGGCAGCCTGGCGGAGCGCGCTGTGCACCAGGGCGTGCATTCCGTGCTGGACTCCGATGAGCAACTCGCCAAACGCGTGCTGGATGAGGAAGACGGCATCAACGAACTGCAAATCGAGATTGACGATCGCGTGGTGCAAGTCTTGGCGCTGCATCAGTTGATGGCCACGGACCTGCGGCTCGTGCTGGCGGTGTCTCGCATCAATAACGACCTGGAGCGCATCGGAGATCAGGCGGTGAACATCGCGCAATCCGCGGTGCGCATTCTGCGGCACCCGCGGGTAAAGCCTTATGTGGACTTGCCGCGCATGAGCGAAGTGGCGGAAGAGATGATGCGCGACTCCCTAAATGCGCTGGTGCGGCGCGACGTCGAATTGGCGCAAAAAGTTTTGGCGATGGACGACCAGGTGGATCAGTACCGCGACCAGATTTTCCGGGAATTGCTAACCTATATGATGGGAGATTCGAGCGTGGTGTTTCCCGCATTTGAGCTGATCCTGGTGGCAAAGAATTTGGAGCGGATCGGCGATCACGCAACGAACATCGCGGAAGACGTCATCTATATGGTGCAAGGGCAGGACGTGCGGCATCCCAGCGTTGATCGGCGCTAAAGCCTAGGTTACCCTCTTTCACGCCTTCGATTTCCCAACCAAAGCAAGAGGCCTGTGACTACTCCGCTCAGGGCACTGACGAGCGCACCCAGCGTTCTGTCCTGAGTGCGCGTAAAGCGCGCTGTGACACGCGAGGGTCCGAGAGACAGCGGGATTATTACTTGCCCTGAGTCTTCTGCGCGCTCAGGTTTAATCTCAGAACCATTTACCTCTACACGCCAGGCCGGATAGTTCAGCAGCCGTAACGCCAACCTCGCGGGATGAGGCGATTCGACACTCACGATTTTTTCTTCTGGAGTCCAGCGTTCCACGGCAACCTTCGAGCGTTCAATGCTAGTTCCAGGCGGCTTTGTGGCGGCTTTAGGGGGCTCGCTATCCGCGTCTTCGACTGAAGGAAGAAGTTGGGCGCGCGGGGCTTTTGCCGGGAGGTTGTAGTGATCGTCGCCGATGGGGTCGTACTCGTCGGTGCCATCAAAACCTTCGCCGCTGTCAATCGCGGTGCGCAACGTAGGGAATTCCTCGTCGTCCCACCAGGTATGCTGCGCGAGAAAAACGCCAGTACCGACAATCAGGCCGGCAGCTGCGATCGTCCAGACGGGACGAAAACGGCGGCGGGAAAAGGCCGCTGCAAGAAAATAAAGAAATGGGATGGTGAGAATCGACATCCAGCGCCACGGGAATTGAACGAAGCGCAGTTTTGGCAGTAGCTGCCACACGATGGAAGCAGGGCGCAGCATCAGGGCCGCAGCAACTGCGGCTAATAGAAGGAGCGCATTCCAAAGCCGCCGTTGGGAAGAGCCTGCATCTGGTTGCGGTAGCTCCCTGCGAACGGCGAGCGCCGCGAGGCCGGTGAAAATGATGAGGGCCACGGCGATTGTGGAGGCGATGTAGTTGAAGTAGGTGTGTTCACGATCATTGGTGACCGTGTATAGAAAATTCTCGGAGAAAAGCAGGCCGGGCGAGAGGGCTTGCGCGATGTTCACCCAGCGCTGCTCGTAGGCGGCGGGCACGATGTAGAACGCGGCAAGCGCGAAACCGAGCGCTAACCCGGCAGTGCCGCGAAGCAACGGGTTCCAAGATCGCTGGTTGAAGGCGGCCCAGGCGAAGAGCGAGGTGACGGAGTACGTGGCCATTACGCCGGCGGGGGCGTTGGATAGCCACACTGCCGCGAATGTCGCGGAAAAAAAGACGAGAGTCCGCAGCCAAGATCGGGAGCGCGCCTCTACAATGCCGGCAAGTTGCAGAGCCGTGAGAAATAGCAGGGGGAAAAATGCGGAGGCAAGCAGCTCCGCATAGTCGCTGCGAAAATAAATGATGAGCAGAGCGTTGGGATTCGCGGTGTAGCAGACGGCGGCGAAAAGTGCGGAGCTTCGCGGCAGTAGCCGGCGCGCGAAGGCAAAGGCGGAGATTCCGGCGAACGTCTGCACCAAAATGATGAAGACGACCGGCACGTAATCCCATCGAACTAGAAAGCTCAGCGCGGGAGCCAACAGCCAGGAGAGCGGCGGATAAAAGAGGAAGCGCGGTTCGCCAAAACCATGGTTGGCCCATTCGGTCCAGCGCGGGTAGAGAATGCCCTGCTTCCATTGAGCCGCGACATCGAGCCAGGAGGTGGCGTGGAACTCAAAATCGTGGCCTGAGGCAATGCCGCGCCAGAAAAAGAGCGCGACAATGAGCAAAGAAACGCAGAGACAAAGAAGGAGCGCGGGCAGCCAGCCGCCTTTAGCGGGAGCGGCGGCGCTATTTTCACGGTCGAGGGGCGAAATCATTCAGGCCAAGGAATTGTAACTGCTAGTCGCTCATAGGAGATAACCGCTCATTGCTGCGCGGCGCTACGATCGTTGCGATAGACCACTCCTTCTTTCATAACGAAAAATACCTTTTCGGTTTGGCGGATATTCTCGACCGGGTTGCCGGGCACGGCGACAATGTCCGCGAGCTTGCCGACGTCCAGCGTGCCGATCTTGTCTTGCAGGCCGAGAAGTTCGGCATCGGCGAGGGCAGCCGAGCGCAGAGCATCGATGGGCTTCATCCCGAGATCAACCATCAGGTGAAACTCTTCGGCATTGCGACCGTGCTTGTAGACAGCCGCATCGGTGCCGAAACCGATCTTCACGCCTTTTGCGAGGGCGTGCTGGAACATTTGCGAGCGCGCCGATAGCGCCGCTCGCGTTTTCGCAATGATAGCGGGAGGCAAGTACATGCCTTTGTCGATTCTTTCGCCCAGGCTTTCACCGGCGATGAGCGTCGGGACCAGATAGGTGCCGCGCTGCTTCATCAAATCGAGAGTGTCGTCCTGGATAAATGAGCCATGTTCGATGGAATCGATGCCCGCGAGGACAGCGCGCTTGGCGCCTTCGTTGCCGTGGGCGTGTGCGGCGGTCTTGCGGCGGAGAGCGTGCGCCTCATCGACAATCGCGTCTAATTCTGCCTGCGTGAGTTGCGGAGTGTCGACGTCGTCGGTCAGGGAGAGGACACCGCCGGTGGCGCATACTTTGATCATATCAGCGCCGTATTTATGGTCGAGACGCACGGCGTAGCGCGCCTGATCCGGTCCATTAATTACGCCATCGAGAGGATCGCTCTCTCTGCCAAAGAGCCCCTCGCGGAAACCACCTTCATGGTCGCAATGGCCGCCCGTTGAGCCGAGCGCGTGCACGGTGACAAGCATGCGCGGACCGGGCACCACGCCATCGCGAATGGCATTGCGCAGGCCGACGTCGAGATAGTTGCTGGAGCCGACGTCCCGCACGGTGGTAAAGCCGGCCATCAGCGTTACGCGCGCGTTCGCGCTGGCGTCCAGGGCCTGTTCGGCGATGGATTTTTGCAGACCATCGAGCAAGTTCTGTTTCCAATCGTCCGAATACATCATGGTGAGGTGCGTGTGCGCATCGATGAAGCCGGGGAGGAGCGTGGCGTCGCCGAAATCGATTGTTTCCGCGCCCGCGGGGATGGTGGCTTTGGCGCCGACGGCGGCAATTTTTCCGTCGGTGACGACGACCAAACCGGGAGTTGACAGAGCGCTGCTCTTGCCATCGAACATGCGCGCGGCTTTCAGTACGTATGTTTTAGCGGCTTTCGGGGTCTGTGCGAGAGACGGCAAAACCGGCATAGCCAGGAAGCCGACAAGCAGCCAGCCACACCATTTGCGCATGAGCTTCTCCTATTCGGAACATCCCGATTCAGTTTCCGTGTTGTCCGGAACGCACGACAATAGCTTGCTCACGGAAAAAGTCAAGGATTGCATGGCGCGTTTTGAGGCGGCGAATCCGGTGTAGCAGAGTTTTCAGCGTTTTCCACATACTTCCGCAGGGGGGGCCTTCCGTACCATTGACCCCCTTACTACCTGTCCCGACACTGGTTAGGTATGGCCCGTTATTCCGCTTTTCTTGGGCGCAGGGTCGAGGTGCATTACCGCGCCGGCGACATCTTGCTGCCTGCTTCGGGTACTTTTGTCGCTGATTCGGGACGTTCTATTTTCCTGGAACAGAGCTTTTTGCAGCGCGGACAGCAAAGGCACTTCCGGTGGGAAATCCCCTATCAATATATTGTGCGTTTGGAAGAAAAACCCGAGGTCGAAGAAAACGGCGGTGCGGGCAGCGCGAAGACTTCGGCTTTGAGCACGGAGCGTAAGGACCAAGCATCCCGCGTAGCAGCCAGTGCATCCGCTGGCGCTCCCGGACTGCTTCCTCTTCCCAATCGTCCCAAGACTGCCTGATCTTTCCTACGCCGCCTTCCAAGCTATTGCCCCAAAATTTGCGGGCGAATGCGTGCCAGCATTTTGCCCGAGGCTGTACAATTGTTTGGTTCGCAGCCAGTCGACTCACCAGCCATATAGGAGACTCCGTGGATTCCGCCGCCAATTCCAAACCTAGAGTGGGCCTCATCGGCCTGGGCTTGATGGGTCAGCCCATCGGGATGAATTTGTTGAAAGCGGGCTATCCGCTGACGGTGTGGAATCGCACAGCCTCGCGCGCCAATGAACTGGTGGGAATGGGGGCGACGCTTGCGATGTCGCCGAAAGAGGTGGCTGCGGCCTCCGATGTTCTGATGACTATTGTCAGCGACCCGCCGGCGCTGGAAGGCGTCCTTTGGGGAACGGATGGTAAAGACTCCGGGGCGTTGGCCGGGCTGAAGCCGGGCAGCACGTACATTGATTCGAGCACCGTGTCGCCTGCGTTGGCGAGGAAAATTGCGGTGGCCTGCGCTGAGCGCAAAGTGCGTTTCCTGGATGCGCCAGTTACAGGCGGCGACTGGGGCGCGAAGAAGGGCGAGCTGATTTTCATGGTGGGAGGAGAGGCCGAGACGCTGAAAGCGGTCGAGCCGATTCTCGGCGTGCTGGGCAAGCGCTGGTTTCACCTCGGCCCGAACGGGGCTGGCCAAACCATCAAGCTTGCGATGAACCTGATTTTGGCGCTGCAGGTGGACGCGCTTGCTGAAGCGCTTGCGCTGGTTACCGGCGCGGGCTTGAAGGGCGAAAGCCTTATCGAAGTGATGCAGTCGAGCATGGCGCGCTCGGGTGTGCTGGACGTAAAGGCGCCGAATCTTTTGAAAGGCGAGTACAAGCCGAGTTTTCCGCTGCGGCTGATGCACAAGGATCTGAGCCTGGCGCTTGATCTGGGGAATCAAATCGGCGTGGCGTTGCCCGCAACCGCGGCGGCGCGCGAGATCTATAACCACGTCAAGGGCAATGCAAAGGAAGACCTGGATTATTCCGCGGTGATGAAATTCTGGCAGCGCTAGCCCAGGACTTTCTCCTGCAGCGGCCTTGCTTTCTGTCCGAGCAGCCCGACCGCAGCTTCATAGAGTTTAGCGCGCGTTTGATAGCGTTCATTGGCACGGGTGACATAGCGAACGGCGAGTTCGATGCCGCCGATTACCGGGCGGATGTTAATCGCCGGAGCGGCGGAGCGAGAACTCATATCGCGCGACTTTGCCGCACCTTGCCATTCGCGCTGCGCTTGCTGCGCTCCTTCCGCGGTGACCTCCAGCACTTTCTTCTGAATCGCGTCGACGATGGGGTATGGGTCTTGTCCTGCGGGCACGACAATCTGCAGTTCATCCCACAGCCACTGGCCTGAAGTCGAGAAATTGAAGTAGTGGCCTTCGATGGCAAAGCTGTTTGTGAATGTCACACGTCTTCCGGTGGGATGGCTGGAATCGGTCCAATTGCCGGTCTCCAGCAAGACGGTATGAAACATTCCCAGCTCAACGACTTCTCCGGTGACACCGTTAATTTCGACCCAGTCGCCCAGCCGAATTCCGTTCTTGCCCATCAAGACGAACCAGCCTAAAAATCCCACGATGAAGTCTTTCAATGCGACGGTGAGGCCCGCGCCGGCCAGCCCGAGAAATGTACCGAGCTGATTCGGCGGTCCGAAGATGACCAGCAAAATCAAAATAACCGCGAGTACCTGCAGCGTGACCCGCGTCACCGCGCGCAATGTTTCTACCTGGCGGCGGTCCAGCGACGTCTTCCCGACCAAATGCTCGAGCCATCCATCAAAGAAAAGGCCGATGAGCAGAATTGCCAGGATGATGGCGACGCCGATCATGCCGCGGCGCAGGACGGCGCGTTGCTTCGCGGCTACGACCGAGATCCAGTTGGCGTAGACGTTGGCAAGTTGCGTCTCGTCGGCGATCCGTTTGTCGAGGTTGGTCAGCGTTTTCTGATCTCCAGCACGGCGTCTTGTGGTTTTCACAAGCGCCGCGGATTCTTCCCGGCTCTCAGCGGTCTGCCCTTGAGCTACTGCAGGTGTTTGACTCAATTGCTGCTTTTGGGTGCTGACTTGCTTCTCGAGCGCTGCGTGTTTTGAGGAAAAGGAAGCTGCAGCGGACTCTGCGTCCTGCTTGGCGCGCCACAAATGCAGTTGCTTCTGGTGCCAGGCCGACCATTGCTGCACACGATGAATCAGGCCGCGTGCTTCCTCCGGCTCGCTGACCGTGACATGCGTTGTGTCCGAAGAATGGGAGGCAGCTTCGTGCTGCTCCACCATGGTCTGAATGCGGCCTTGCGGATCGCCGCCCGCATGGATCAAGTCTTGCTTCGCTTCGTCGACTTCGTCTTGATCGAGTTCGAGCTGCGCCTTCGCCAAGTCGAGCTGATCATCGAGAGCATCTTTCTTCGAGCCGCTCGCTTTTGCCTCCGCGGCAGTCAGCGCATCGACCCGCGTCTTGGAGGAATCCAGGGCATCTTCGGCCTTTTGCAGGCGCGCTTGGATTGCTTTAGCATCCGCGCTTAAAACGGGAGGATGCTCCTGCGCGTCGAGAACGGCCGCGGCAAACGCGAGGTCCATCTCCTTGTCGGCAAGCGCCAGCGCTTCTTCCGCAAACGGCTTTTCCTCGGCAGTGGTCGTCATCTTCGCGAATTGCTGTGCGGTCTGCAGCGGCCCGTGGTCCTCGAGTTCTGGCTCACTGGGGTTTGAGACTGTTGTCGTGGTCGGCGTGATAGAGTTTGGCGGCGTGGTGCTGGTGCGGATCACCACGTAAATTGTGGCTGCCAACAGCAGGAGCAGAATAAGAGCAGCGGAGCGTTGCTTGGATTTCATACACGAGTCATTCTAAACGAATCGAGAGCGCCAGGGAGCAGCGCAAAGTAATTGGGAGAGGGGCCCCCTCCCCCTGTTTTCCGTAAGTGCAGATTCTGCAGCACTTATTCTGCTTGCATTTGTAACTGCAGAATCCAAAGGCCTTACTTTGCGCGAATTTCGGGTTTATGGGGCGAAATCTGGAAGTGCGGAATAGAAAGAGCTTACGGCGTTTACCAGCTTTTGCGGGTAACGAGAACACCCAGGAAGACAGCATTCTACAACTGTGAGTATAGGGCACTGATGTTTACTTGTCAAGTAAATTCTGTAAGCATGACTATATGTGGGATTTAGAGCTAGGTGCTACCTATCAGGATTACTTCGGGGGCACGATTTGCGTTGGGCGTCTTGCTTGCGGGCCGGTGGGCTGCGTACTCTGGCTCAGACCGATGTCCAACACGCGGCTGCCCAGTTCCATATTTTTCTCCCTGGTATCGCTTGGGGCGGTGCAGTACTTCTACTATGCGCCGCGGCTTCCGGCGATTGTCGCCTCCCATTTTGGGAGGGCTGGGTCCGTCAACGGCTGGGAAACCAAGACGCTATTTTTCTCGTTGGAACTGGGGAGCATTGTACTGGCGACGGTTATTTCTTTCGGCGTTCCGCGCATGATCGAGGCTCTGCCGGTTTCGATGATTAATCTGCCGCACAAGGAATTTTGGCTTAGCCCAGAGCGCCGCGACGAGACTTTGGGTTACTTGCAGATGCACATGGCGTGGTTTGGGTGCGCGTTGCTGGCGTTTTTGTTATTTGTTATGGAGTTAGCGTTTCGCGCTAACCTGCTGAATCCTCCGCGGTTGAACTTGGCGGCATTTGTGCCGGCGCTGATGGCGTTCCTGGTATTTATGGGGATTTCGACGATTCGTTTGGTCGTGCGGTTTTCGAGGTTGCCGTGACCGGGAGCTGATCCATATATTTCGGAGACTCTTACGCAGCTTGCGTCCAGGTGGGCTTGTGTCTACTGTAATAGAAGCGGAGCGTAGCGCAGGCTGCAGAATGAAACTCCCTTGTTTTCTTTTCTTGATGTTGCTCACGGCAGCGGCACTGATGGCTCAGTCCCCGATCAAGGAGACTTTCGCGTATAGCCGTGAAACCCTCCCTGGGATACCTGGAAGGACGGGTGGCCCGGGGACGGCCGAGAATCCATTTCCTCCCACCTACTTCATTTATATAGTGATCAAAAAGGGCACGCCGATTTCGCAGGCTAGCGTGTCCCTGCGCGGCAAGCCCTATGCGGCAACTGTGCGCAAAAGGGAGTCGCCTGTGGTAGCGGAACACGACACCAGCGTTCCGACCGAGAAGAAAGATACGCTCGTGGAAAAAACCTCAGACGACGTGTATCAAATCGAGATCGGACAGCCCAAAGCGGCGGACTGTCACGATCCCGAACAGACGGAACTAGGGCATCGCAATGAGGTGGTGGTGAGCGTCAAGTCTGGCCATGCAAAGTGGCACAGCGCAGCCGAGAAGATCGTTCCGCTCAAGCCCGCAGCCGCAATGTAGCCCTGTAGGCTGACGTTATTTGGCCAAGGGAGCTTGCCAAGCCCCGCGACCATAGGTCGCAGCCCGAATCACGGAAGTCCCGTAATCAATTTCCAGTTGATCGATAATGACATTAGGCAGCCCATGCTTGTATGGGAGCCAGTCATGAAGGTGGTCGTTTCTATAATAAACACCGGCGTCCGTGCCAACATACAGCGGGTCATCTGGACGTTTCTCGTGAACAATCGAATTGGCGGGCATGTTGGGCAGACTGCCGCTGATATTGGTCCAAGCAGCGCCGCCGTTGTGAGTCTTATAGACTTTCTGCCCTGCGTTATAGCCGCTGAAAGTTACATAAACGATGTCGGGATCGCTTTCATGGATAGCAAGATCCGTCAGGAAGTTTGTAGCGACGGGAAGGCCAGCGGTAATGTCGGTCCACGTCAGACCACCATCTTTTGTCCGATACAGCTTGGAGCCGCTGCCAGCGTAAATGAACTTGGTGTTGCTGGGGGCCACCTTAAGCACGGCGAATGTGCCGATGCCTGCCAAAGAGCCACTGATCGGAGTCCAAGTGGTACCCTGATTCGTGCTTTTGTAGACCTTGTTCGTACCCGCATAAATCGTGTTTGGCACCTGTGGGTCTTGAAGCCAAGGTGAGACCCATGAGCCGCCGCTCGGAGTGCCGATGAAGGTGAAGGTGGCGCCGCCGTTAGCGCTGCGGTAGAAGCCGCCGGATTGAATAGAAGCATAGATGACGTTGGCATTGCTCCAATCGACGAAGCCCTTCATCCCGTCGGCATTGGTGATATTGGTGAATACGCCGGCGTTGTATTTCATGTTGCCATTGTCCTGAGCACCGAGAACCATGATGGCGGGATGGGTCCTACTGATGCCGAGGCCATAGAATTGGGTAATGGAGACGCCCTTATTCAAGCTGCTCCAAGTTGCGCCGGAATTTGTGGACTTAAATAGTCCTCCGTCATTTCCGACGAGCAGTACGGAACCGCTGCCCGGGAGGAAGCGTATGCAATGATTATCCACATGCATGGCAACGGGAACGCTATTCCAGGTTGCGCCGCCGTCGATGCTTTGCTTCATATTGAAACCGGCGACATAGATGTTGTTCTCGTTAACCGGGGAAACGGCGAGAACGGTGTCGTAGTAACCGTAGAGAGAGACGCCGGGCGCAGCGGTATTCACCCAGGTCGCTCCAGAATCGGTGCTCTTCTGAACAACCGCGTTTGAGCAGAGGGTGTAAAGAGTAGCGGGCTTGCTGCGAGCTATCTGGATGCTGTATCGGCTGCTGGGACAAGTGGCCGACAATGGCGTGAAAGTTGCGCCGGCGTCGGTGCTTTTGAGCACTTGCGTAGTTGTTACGTATGCGATGTTCCCGTCGTTAGGCTGAAACTGAGCATCAAACGCACTCGTAGCGAAAATTCGACTCCAAGTTGCGCCGCCATCGGCAGTCCGGTACAGGCCGTCACTGGTTGCTGCCAACAAGATATTGCCATTCGAGGGATGTATGACCAGGCGACGAATTGTGCGATTTTGCCCCACGCTCCAATGGAGCCCCGTAGCTGTCCAAGTGTTTCCGCCATCCGCGCTCTTGCGGACGCCGACACTGTACGTGCCACCCCAGAAGGGGACTCCGTAACCGAAAGGATCGCTCGTCGCGACGTAAACGACCTTGGAATTCGTGGGATCAATAGCAATGTCGCCGACGCTCAATGTCGGTTGGGAATCGAATTTAGGAGCCCAGGTTACGCCGGCATCGAGGCTTTTCCAGACGCCGCCATCAGGCGAACCCATATAAATGATGTTGCTATTCGCGGGATCAAATTGGACGGAGTTAACGCGGCCCAGGTTTGTCCCGCCAATGGCATCCGCCGGGCCGAGTGGCCTCCAATATTTCGCATGAGGCCAAAGAACCTTTTTTTGAGCGATCTGCAAGCCAAGTGGATTGAGTTCGGCTTGGCTGACAACGAGGTCATTGTCTTTCTCCGGCACGGCCTGAAGCGCAGCGTCAATTTGCTCGAAATTCCATCTACCGGTGGGATAGGTCCTCGGTTCTGTAAACCATTCCCAACGCTTGAACAGTTTGTATTCTTCGACTTCGGTTCGGTTCTGTATTTCCTCGGTTCCCTCAAAACGAAAAGTTGGGGCTAACTTCTCTCTCTTGGCCAAATCCACCGGATGTTCCTTGTAATAGGATTCAAATGCCCGCTTGTAATCCTCGAAGGTGAGTTCCTGCTCCGATTTTTGCGGAAGCTGGCTGAGCCAGCGTTGAGCGAGAGCGGCCGGGGCTATGAAAGAACTTGCCACAAAAGTGAGTAGAACGAGTTTGCGTGACATTGTCGACCCTCTTTTCTAGAAAGATGTAAGCGTTGACGTGTTTTTCCCTTTGAGAAGAGGCCTGCCAGGAACCTTGGGGAGATAACAGCTTGGGCTATTTCTACTCTAGTTATATCCATGTTGTCAAGACGCTGTGCTCTTACTGAGCGGATAGCAGTTATCGATGAGAACGAGAGAGCGGAGGCGAGCGGAAAGTAAAACGCCCCCGAAATCGGGGGCGTTTGATCTTGCGATATTGTCCCTAGACTTCAGACGCTAAAGATAGTCTCGGGATGGGCCTTCCAGGAAGGCACGGAGTTTGCGCGATCGCGACGGATGGCGCAGCTTGCGCAGCGCTTTTGCCTCGATCTGGCGGATGCGCTCGCGGGTGACTGCGAAGGACTGGCCGACTTCCTCGAGCGTGTGCTCGCTACCATCGTCCAGGCCGAAACGCATCTTGATGACCTTTTCCTCGCGAGGTGTCAGCGTCTTCAGCACGGAAGAGGTCTGCTCCTTCAAGTTGAGGTTGATCACCGCGTCCGACGGCGAAACCACAGCCTTGTCTTCGATGAAATCGCCGAGATGCGAATCTTCCTCTTCGCCGATTGGTGTTTCCAGCGAGATCGGCTCCTGCGCGATTTTTAAAATCTTGCGCACCTTGGAGACCGGAATATCCATACGCTTGGCGATTTCTTCGCTGGTAGGCTCGCGGCCGAGTTCCTGTACGAGCTGGCGGCTGGTGCGCACCAGCTTGTTGATCGTTTCGATCATGTGCACCGGAATACGAATGGTGCGTGCCTGGTCGGCAATCGCACGAGTGATGGCCTGGCGAATCCACCAGGTGGCATAGGTCGAAAACTTATAGCCGCGGCGCCACTCGAATTTATCCACGGCCTTCATCAAGCCGATGTTGCCTTCCTGAATCAAATCCAGGAATTGCAGGCCGCGATTCGTATATTTCTTGGCGATCGAAACGACCAAGCGAAGGTTCGCTTCGATCAATTCTTTCTTCGCCTGCTCGGCTTCCGCTTCGCCGCGATGAATGATCGTGAGTGTGCGCTTCAGCTCCGTGAGCCCGACTTCGCTGGCTTCTTCGATGTCTTTGAGCTCGGTGCGGCGGGTGCGCAATTCTTTGCGTGCTTCCGCGGCCACATCGCCCTTTGCGACATCGACACGGCGTTCCAGGCGACCCGCCTCGCGCTCCAGCGATTGCAGGCGCTCGACAGTGCCGCGCATTTTGTCGATCAGGCGCTTTTTCTCAAATGGATTGAAATCGATATCGCGAACGGCCAGCGAAATCTCCACGCGAGTGCGCGACACTTCCCATTTCGCATGGATGTACGAGCGCTTCTTGGCTTTCGGCGTCTTCTCCAGGCGAATGGCCTGTTTCAGCGCGTTGTCATACAACTTCGCGATTTTCTCGATGTGCTTGAGTGTTTGTTTCGTCTTGTTCGCGATTTTCTCTTCGGTGAGCTCTTCATCGTCGAACTGTACGATCTCTTTGATCGACCGGGCACCCTTACGCAAATCGTCGCCAACCGCGATCAGTTCCTTAATAACAATCGGCGACCGCGTGATGGCCTTCATGACCACGAGCTGGCCGCGCTCGATGCGCTTGGCGATGGTCACTTCGCCTTCGCGCGTCAGCAGTGGGACCGTGCCCATTTCGCGCAGGTACATGCGCACCGGGTCATTGGTCTTTTCCAACGAGCCGGGCGTGAGGTCGAGATCGCTCTCGCCCTCGTGCGCATCTTCCTTCACCACAACTTCGTGATCGCCGCTCCCGGTCGACACTTCGACCGCGCGCGCGGCCTTTGCCGACGCCGCATCCTCGTAAATCTCGATGCCGTTGCGCTCAAATGTTGTGAGAAGGTCGTCGATCTCTTCCGAGGAATGCACTTCCGCCGGAAGCGAGTCGTTCACTTCGTCATACAACAAGTATCCGCGCTCTTTGCCGACCGCAATGAGCTGACGTACCGCATCGTATTTCTCTTCAAGACCTGCTACCGCCACAAATACCTCCCCAATTTCATGGTAATTCCGCCGCTTCTCGCATTATTCGGAGCAATCTATTAGATTCGCTGACACACAAACGGACTCGCTCGCCGGCGCGAACTGAGGGGTTGTCCCCCGAAAGATCGCTGAGTATTGACCGCCCTGCGGTCGCCAAGAACGTAGTTTGAAGCTTGTGCACGCGTAATCGCCGCTCGCCCGTGCGTCGCCCGCCGTTTCGCGCTTGGTGGTTGCCCCTGCTGCCGCTAATCTCCCAAATTAGATGCACTTAGCGGCAAACGCGTTACCGCGCGAAACCCTAGTACGCTACACGTTTAAGTCCATGCGCGTCAATGATTTAATTGATGAAAGGTTGTGAAAAACGGAACGTGACCTTTTTGCGCCCTTTAGCGCGCTGCCGCCAGTCGCCGCATCAGGTCCTGCTTTCTTTGCAATAAGTCGCGCAGTTCCGTCCCTGGAGGGCTGGCTTCAATGCTCCGCTGCACTTCGGCCAACTGCTTTTCGGCTTGCCGATGCCGCAAAGCGTCCACG
>Ga0137415_10000178_pt1 | contig 54575 bp, 55 predicted proteins | sample CZODoug3_1_1_16f_FD_183082 | JGI IMG/M metagenome (GOLD analysis project Ga0137415, IMG submission 183082) | Vadose zone soil fungal communities from Angelo Coast Range Reserve, California, USA - CZODoug3_1_1_16fungal (Hybrid Assembly) | ecosystem: Environmental > Terrestrial > Soil > Vadose...
TCTGACGCTGTCGCCAGCAGAGTGCGACGATTCCGGCGCTCGCGAGGACGAGGCAGGTTTCGAGCCATGTGCCGCCATCGTCCAAGGGCGGCAGCAATGCGCTTGCGGCGTTGTACGAAGCGTGAATCAGTACCGCGGCCAGCGTACCGCCGCGGAGGTACTCGGATACGAACAAGGCGGAGTAGCTGAGCGGAATCAACGCGACGAAGAACAAGGCAGCCTTGGCCGAGAACAACCCCATCGCATGTTGCCCGGTACCGTCGAGAAAGAAGAGGGGCACGTGCCACAGACCCCATAGCGAACCCAGTGTGAGTGCCGTAGCGGCTCGGCCGAGACGTTGCCGGAGCAGCGGCTGCACGTACCCTCGCCAACCGAACTCCTCAGACAGCGGGCCGGCGATCATCGTGTACCCGAGAACGGCGAGGGGCCCACCGACGCTCACCGCGACCGACGTCGCGTGCTGACCGATGAGGGCGACGTCGGCGCGGTTCAGGATCAGGGCGGCGACGCCCGATGGGGCGGCTCCGAGGATGAGAGCGGCGAGCGGCCAGGTCCAGGAGGCCACGATGGGTAGCCGCACCCGAGCGGACCGCTCGACCAGCCACATTACGACCATCGCCAGCGATGGTCCGCTCGCCGCAAGTCCGAACACGAGCTGGGAAACGCCGTTCCCGACGTCGAGGCGCAGCAGGCCCAGCACAGCCAGGGGGACCCAGCTCAGAACCAGGCACACCACACCAAACCGCCTGAGACGACGATGTCGCTCGACGCGGCCGAGGCGACTGTCAGCGGCCTCGGCCACCTACCGACCGCGGATCGTCGGTGTACTGGTCGCCGTGCCGACCTCGGCCGAACGGACCAGCTCACGCTCTTCTCGCATCCTGACAGCCCCCTGGCCGTAAACGACAGCAACTGCTGCTGCCGACGCTAGGGGACGGGCGCCCTGCGGTCGCACGAGTAGCCCGGTTCCGTCGGGGCAGTCCGCTATACCTGCGGGCATGTCGGTCGTGACGCACCTGAACCCCCCGTCCCTGCCAGCTAGCCCCGCCTTCAGCCAGGCCGTCAAGGTGGCCGCGCCCGCCACGCTGGTGTTCATCGGCGGCCAGAACGGCGTCGACACCAGCGGCCAGCCAGTCAGCGACCAGGCCGGCGAGCAGTGCGCGCAGGCCCTGCGCAACGTCGAGGCGGCGGTCCAGGCGGCCGGCGGCACGATCGCCGACATCGTCAAGTGGACGATCACGGTCACCGACCGGTCGGTGATCGGGCCGGGCTTCGGCGCCTTCCAGCAGCTGTGGGGGCAGCGACCGAACCCGCCGGCAATCTCGGTACAGATCGTCACCGGGCTGGGCAACCCGGACTTCCTGGTCGAGATCGAGGCGGTGGCCGCCTTGTCCGACTGACGACCCGGCTACTCCTGGGGATGCCCGGCCGGCCTCGGGAAGGTCTCGCTCCAGGTCGGGCTCAAGCGCGGCCGCGTAGCAGCGGCCGCGGTGATCGACGGCGAGGGAGGTGGTGCAGCACCCGGTGCGTGGCACGGCCGGCTGATCATCGACCGTGCACCACACGCCGACCTCGTGCGCCTACCCGGGATCGGACACATGGTCAACTGGGAAGCCCCGGACGCCATCATCGAGGCAGTCGAAGCGACGACATGGACGCCAACACCACCCATGACACCCGATGCGTCTTGTTGCGCCCTCGTCGGGCCGACGCGTCAGCCGAGGTTGATCTCCGGGTACAGCGGGAAGCTGGTCAGCAGGTCGGCGGCGCGGTGGGCGATCTCGTCCGCGATCTTCGGGTCCAGGATGTGCTGGGCCTTGGACGGCGCGCCCTTCGAGGTGGTGCCGGCCTCCGTGGTGGTCAGCACGCGGTCGATCAGGCCGGCGATCTCGTCCATCTCGGTGGTGCCGAGGCCGCGGGTGGTCAGCGCGGGCGTGCCGATCCGGATGCCGGAGGTGTACCAGGCGCCGTTGGGGTCGGCCGGGATGGCGTTGCGGTTGGTGACGATGCCCGAGTCGAGCAGGGCGGACTCGGACTGGCGGCCGGTGAGGCCGTAGGAGCTGCCGACGTCGATCAGGTTGAGGTGGTTGTCGGTGCCGCCGGTGACCAGGGTGGCACCGCGTCGGATCAGGCCTTCGGCGAGGGCGCGGGCGTTGTCGACGACAGCCTGGGCGTAGTCGCGGAACTCGGGACGGCGGGCCTCGGCGAGCGCGACGGCCTTGGCCGCCATGACATGCGGGAGCGGGCCGCCAAGGACCATCGGGCAGCCGCGGTCGACCTGGTCGGAGAGGGAGTCGTCGCACAGGACCATGCCGCCGCGCGGCCCGCGCAGCGACTTGTGGGTGGTCGTGGTGACGATCTGGGCGTGCGGGACCGGGTCGAAGTCGCCGGTGAGTACCTTGCCGGCGACCAGACCGGCGAAGTGCGCCATGTCCACCATGAGCGTGGCGTCGACCTCATCGGCGATCTCGCGCATGATCCGGAAGTTCACCAGGCGGGGGTAGGCGGAGTAGCCGGCGACGATGATCAGCGGCTGGAACTCACGGGCGGAGTTGCGCAGGGCCTCGTAGTCGATGAGGCCGGTGACGGGGTCGGTGCCGTAAGAGCGCTGGTCGAACATCTTGCCGGAGATGTTCGGGCGGAAGCCGTGGGTGAGGTGGCCGCCGGCGTCCAGGGACATGCCGAGCATGCGCTGGTTGCCGAAGGCCTGCCGCAGCTCGGCCCAGTCGACCTCGGAAAGTTCGTTGACCTGGCGGACGCCGGCCTTCTCCAGGGCCGGGGCCTCGATGCGCTGGGCGAGGACGGCCCAGTAGGCGACGAGGTTGGCGTCGATGCCGGAGTGCGGCTGGGCGTAGGCGTGCTGGGCGCCGAAGAGTTCGCGGGCGTGCTCGGCGGCGAGGGCCTCGACGGTGTCGACATTGCGACAGCCGGCGTAGAAGCGGCGGCCGATCGTGCCCTCGGCGTACTTGTCACTGAACCAGTTGCCCATGGCCAGGAGAGTGGCCGGGGAGGCGTAGTTCTCGGAGGCGATGAGCTTGAGCATCTCGCGCTGGTCGGCGACTTCCTGGCCGATGGCGTCGGCGACGCGCGGCTCGACGGCGCGGATCACCTCGAGGGCGCTGCGGAAGGCGGTGGATTCGATGGAGAGGGGCTCTGGCATGTCGGCCTCCGGACTGCGTGGCGGGACGTGGCGTCACGATTCACGGTTCGGCCCAGGCGCACGGCACACGTTCGCACTCCGGGCCGCTCCCCGATGGTTGGTCCATCCCAGCGCGCCAGTCACGGCCCACCGGCAGCCTACCGACCATGCCGGACAAACAGCCACTCTACGAGCGCTCCTTGCGGGTGGCCGTGACGACCATAAACACCGGCGGGGCGAACCGGGTCCGTAGGTGGACTTCGGCGCCGCACTCCGCTGCCAGCGTTCGCAACGCGCTGGTGCTGTAGGCCTTACGCAGGCTGATCAGGCCGTCGTGCAGGGTGGGAAATCCGAAGAGCGGCACAGCCATCGGGGCGAGCGGCACGGCCAGCGCGTAGAACACGGGGCTGCGCCATAGGTCGATGATCACCAGGGTCTTTGCCACTCTGGTGCCTTCGCGCAACACGGCCGCCACCATGTGCGGCGGTAGGTGGTGCATCGACTGGGTGAATACGGCGACGTCGTAGTGATCGTCGGGCGAGTCGATCGCGGTGGCGTCCAGGAGGCGGACCTTAGCCCTGGGGTGTTGACCGAGTTCGCCGGCGCGGATGCTCCGTACGGAGTCGGGGTTGACATCGCTGACCGTCACCTCGGCACCGGGGTGGGCCGCGAGCAGGCGCGCGGACAGAGCACCATGTCCGGCGCCCAGCTCCAGAATGCGCGGTGCGGCATTGTCCTGGACGTGTTCCAGCGTCCATCGGGCGTAGGACCGATAGGTACCGGTCACGGTGTTGAGCCGGTCCAGCCCGCGCATGACCTGCTGGCGCCTGCGTAGTGGCACGTCGTCGCGGTCCATCCACTCCGGCTTGTCGGTCGCGTAGAGCCGATCCAGCCAGGATGCGTCGGGCCCACCTCGGGCCAGGTCGATCGTCGCCGCCGGGTCCTCATTGTCCATGTCAGCCACCTTCCGCTCGACGCCCCATCGAGGGGCCACCCCGCAAGTAGGATTTAACTACGGACTCGTAACTACCCGTTTAGTAGAGCACATGCAACGACCCGCCGAGCAATACGCTGCGATCAGAGCTGCCCGTATAGGTGAAACTGTGCCGGTCAGCCCGAGGACTGGACTGACTTCCGGATTCCCCGCGCATCCCGAGCTGTCCGCCACTTCACGGTGGTGAATCGGCGGGATGGTCCGTTACCTCCTCAAGCACAGCTACCTCCTCAAGCACAGCGCAATCCCATCGCAAGGGTTGATCTCTAGCCTCGGCGCCTGCGGTGCGCGGGCGGGCGCGCTCGGGCGAGGGGGAGCGTCGGAATGTCCACGGACAGAGGGATTCGGTCCGATCGGGCTGGCCTTGCGGTGGCCCTGCTCAGCTGCGGAGCCCTGCTGACCAGCTGCGCGGTGGCGGACCACACCTATCGGGTGGGTGGTGACCTGTCCGGGATGGTGGCCAGCGCGGACGGCCGGCGACTAGTGGTGGAGGACGGGTGGCGGGGTCAGATCTCGGTGATCGACCTCGCCAGCGACACGGTGGCGAGCGTGACGCTCGCCCGCCAGGCAGCCGCCGGATCCAACGGCAGGCTGTGGGACCGGCCGGGTTCGGCGCTCGCGGTCTCGCCGGACGGCCGGCGCACCTACGTGGGCGGCGCCGGCAGCGGCGCCGGCAGTGTCACCGTGCTCGACAACGACCGGCCGGCGCCGGAGCTGACCGTCCCGGTAGCGGAGTTCAGCGCGATGGCGCTGTCCCCGGACGGTCGCACGCTCTACCTGGTGGACGCCGGCGGGCCGGTGCGCATGCTCGATGCCGGGACGCTGCGGCCCATCGGCCAGTTCAGCCTGGACAGCTCCGTCTACTCCGTGCAGGGCGCGGCGGTGAGCCCGGACGGCCGCGAGCTGTACCTCAGCAACGACCACAGCCGGCTGGACGTGGTGGACCTGCTCGAGCGGCGCTCGGTCGGCTCCGTGCCGTTGCGGGTCTGGGGACCGACCATGGTGCTCAGCCCGGCCGGCCGGCTGGCGTACCTCACCAGTCCGGACCGTGCCGGGGTGGACGTGGTCGACCTGGCGGCCCGGCGGGTCACCGCCCACCTCGACGTCGACCCGAGTGAAGGGCTGGCGATCAGCCCGGACGGCCGGCGGTTGTTCGTCGACAGCGCGAGCAGCCGCCGCCGCGACGCCCATTCCACCGTCGAGGTGGTGGCCACCGAGGACCTGAAGGTGGCCGACACGATCGACACCCGCAACCGAGGACGCTGGCTCGCGGTATCGCGCGACGCCGAGACGCTCTATGTGATCGACGGCGGCCAGGTGCGCGCCTTCGACCTCTGAAGGACGCCCAGCGGCACGACCGTCGAGGATCCGGTCAGTCGACGTGCAGCACGACCTTGCCGCCAATGCGGCCAACCCCCGGTCATGGACCGGCGCCAACCTGGCAGTGCCGGCGGCGGCGAGCTGGGCCCAGGCGCCGCTCACGGCCCAGGCGCCGAGCTGCGGGAGGTCTACCCCGTCAAGGCCGCCGCACCCGAGGCCACCACCAGCATCCACCGAGGGGGCGCGCCCGGTTCGGCAAACTCGAAGCTGGCCACCAACCAACCCGGTAGCGGACGCTTCCTTTGGGAGCTTGACTTGGAGTGCACTCCAGCAGGGAGGCTGGGGTCATGGAGATACGCGTACTGGGGCGTCAGGGGCTGGCCGTGTCGGCGCTCGGTTTGGGTTGCATGGGGATGAGCCAGTCGTACGGGGCGCCCGACGACACCGAGTCGATCGCCACCGTGCACCGGGCACTGGAGCTGGGTTGCACCTTCTTCGACACCGCCGAGGTGTACGGGCCGTGGACCAACGAGGAACTGCTCGGCAGGGCACTGGCCGGGCGTCGGGACGAGGCCGTGGTGGCCACCAAGTTCGGCTGGGACCTGGACGAGCAGGGCGGCCGGCGCGGGCTGAACAGCCGCCCGGAGCACATTCGCAAGGTGATCGACCAGTCGCTGCAGCGGTTGGGCACCGACTACGTGGACCTGCTCTACCAGCACCGGGTGGATCCGGCGGTGCCGATCGAGGACGTCGCCGGGGCGGTCGGTGAGCTGGTCGAGGCTGGCAAGGTGCGCTACTTCGGGCTGTCCGAGGCGGCCGCGGCGACCATCCGGCGGGCGCACGCCACCTTCCCGGTGTCCGTGCTGCAGTCGGAGTACTCGCTGTGGGAGCGGGGCCTGGACGACGACGTACTGCCCACCGTGCGCGAGCTGGGCATCGGCCTGGTTCCCTACTCGCCGCTGGGCCGGGGCTTTCTGACCGGCGACGCACAGCGGGCCGAGGACTACCCGGCCACCGACTACCGCCGCACCGACCCCCGGTTCCAGGGCGAGCACTACGACCAGAACGTCAAGGCCGCCGAGGCGGTCCGCGAGCTGGCCGCCGCGAAGGGGGTCACCGCGGCTCAGCTGGCCCTGGCCTGGCTGCTGCACCAGGGGCAGGACGTGGTGCCGATCCCCGGTACCAAGCGGCGGGACCGGCTGGCGGAGAACGTAGCGGCGGCGGACATCCAGCTCACCGAGGCGGAGCTGGACGAGCTGCGGCTGCCGGTGGCCGGCGCCCGCTACGGCGAGACGATGCTGAACATGATCGACGGCTGAGCTGGGCGGACGCCGGCGTCCGCGATTAGTGCGAGGCGGGGCGCTCCGGCGCGGATGGTTGCCATCACGTGCCGGATCGTCTCGCCTGCTCACCGACCGGCGTAGGGCGAAGCGCCAGGCGCTACTAGTCGGCGCCGACCACCTTGAAGTCCTGGCCGACGAAGATGTGGTGCGGCCAGCGGACGCCGATGTTGTGTACCTCGTACGTGCGGTTGCTCACCTGCACGACACGGTCGACGACGCCCCCCGGGTAGGCGGCCAACGCGGCTTCCGTCGCCTGATTCGCCGCCGTTCCACTGACGATCGTCCCCGACCCCTCGGTGTAGTTTGCCGGGATCTGACCGATCTGCTTCGACACGGTCGGTGCGCCGGGCTGGAATGGGAGCACCCCCGCCGCCGAGGAAGTGGCGGATCCGTCGCTGCCGGTCGGTTGCACGAGCACCTGACTGGCCGTGATCGTCGTTCCGCTCGTCGTTCCGAGTACGAGGACATCTTCGCCTGTGGTGATAGCGCTCGCCGAGGTCGAGCTCGTCCCCTTCTGGTAGGTCGTTGCGGCCACCTCGTCGACGGTCACGTCTTGACCTGCCGATGTCGATATTGTGAAGCTCGAGGTGGATACGCTGCCGACCGTGCCGGCAGCTCCCCCCGCTGCCGGTCCGGACCGAGCGTTGAATCCTCCGCCGGCGGAACCGCCGGGCCCGAGATGCCCCGCTGTTGTCGAGGCGGACGTGGCGCAACCGGCGGAAAGCCCGATCACCGCACCCAGCAGCGCGGTGGCCACGATCCGGCCAATTCTTCTGTCGCTCATGATGGCGCTCCTCGTGCTCCAGCAGCTAGGTAGCTAGGTAGCTAGGCAGAGCGTGCGAGACGTTCATGGGAGGTCCGTGTGCGTGGCTTGTGACGGGACTGCGACTGCTCCGAACCGTCCAGCCGGCAAGGTGGCCATCCGGAGCACCCAACGTGGCCATGCATGGCCATATCCGACCCGAACCTGGATTACGTAACGTCCTCTCGTGATCTTGAGGCCTTTGTTGGTCCGACACGGCCGCCCGAGGGCGCAACGGGTCGCCATGTCGGTGGCCGGGATTGCACTTGTGCTGGTCAGCGGGTGTGCCCCGGTCGCCGAGACCCCGTGGGCCGCCGCTCCGGCGAGCGGTTCGCCCACCTCCCCGGCAAGCTCGGCGGTGCCGTTGAGTCCGGCCACACCGGCCGAACCGGCGGCGTCGGCGGGCGCGGGCGTCACGGCTCGACCGGTGACCACGACCAACCCGCTGGAAGGCCGCAATATTCGACTGGTCCGGATGGGCCCGGACCAGCTCGTACTGCAGTTCGACATGGTGAACACCGGGACCCTGCCTTCCGGGTCCGGGTTGTGGGCCTACATCACTACGCCGCCGCTGCGGGTCGCGGACCTACCCCGGGGCACCGACTACGAGGTCCAGACAGAGGTGAAAGACAGCCCGTTCGACCCGCAGACGCGGATCGATGCGGGCGGCGAGTGGCTGCCCAACCGCCCGGTCACCATCACGGCGGTCTATCCGGCGCCTCCCGCCGAGGCCACGCAGCTGTTGGTCAGCATCGGTGACCTGTTCCCGGTACTGGTGCCTGTCGAACCCGCCGGCGCGCCGCTGAAGGACGTCCCGGTGCTGCACAGGTCGAATGCCCCGGGCAGCTACGTCTCCTCGATCGCCTGCGAGGACCACGTCGAGGCAGCGGTCGGGGGCACCTCGACGCCGGTGCGGCTGCGGCTGCCCAGCGACGTGCTGTTCGAGTTCGACAAGGCGACGCTCACCGCCTCGGCCGCCGGCACGATCGACGAGTTCGCCAAGCAGATCGACGCCAAGGGCGGCACCATCACCGTCGTCGGGCACACCGACTCGAAGGGCACCGACGACTACAACCAGACCCTCTCCGAACAGCGCGCCGCCGCGGTCGGCGCGGTGCTCGAGGCCAAGCTCGGTGGCGCGTTCAGCTACGAAGCCCTCGGCCGGGGCGAATCCCAACCCATCGCCCCCAATGAACACCCGGACGGCTCCGACGACCCCGACGGACGTGCGCAGAACCGCCGCGTCGAGGTCAGCGTCGGCACCACCGCAACAACAGCACCGACGATCACGCCGACCAAGCTGGACACCGGATACCGCGATCTCGGGCTGCGGGTTGATACCACCACCGCGCGGCGGCTCGGCATCTACCTGCTCGTCACCGTCGACGTGCAGAACACGTCCGGCGCACCGATCAAGACCGGGAGCCATGTCAGCCCGCCGTTCTCGGGTGGGTTCGGCGCCCCCCAGGGTGTCGTCGTGATCGACAGGACCACGCAGACCCGGCACCGGATCTGCGAGGCCATCGAACCCTCGAGCTCCGACCCGCTCGGTAACTTCAGCTCCACCTACTCACAGGTCTACGGGGCGGGCGACGAGATCCCGCCCGGCGCGACCGTCACCCTGCACGGCCTCTACAGCGCGCCCGCCGCGGCCGTCACCTCGGTCGACGTCGAGGTCAACGGCCTCGGCGCGGTCGTCCCCACCCCGATCACGACGAACTGAGCCGCGTCACTGGGCGTGAGCGCAGTGGTTACTCGGTGGCGCGGATGGAGGGGGCGGTGGCGCCCCAGCCGCCGTCCACGTCGATCAGCTGGCCGGTGATGTAGCCGCTGGCCGGCGTGCTCAGGAACAGCACCGCCTCGGCGACGTCCTCGGCCGCGCCGACCCGGCGCAGCGGGACCCGCGAGAGGTACGCCGCCCGAATCGCCGGGTTGTCCACCAGGCCGGCGGCCATGTCGGAGCGGGTGACGCCGGGGCGCACGGTGTTGACCCGGACCCCGGACGGGCCCCACTCGGCGGCCAACGCCCGACCGGCCGCGTCCAGTGCGCCCTTGGTGGCGGCGTAGGCCACGGTCAGCGGGTTGCCCCGGTTGCTGAGCGCGGAGGAGATGAACACGATGCTGCCGCCGCCGGCCTCGGCGATGTGCGGGGCGGCGTGCCCGGCGAGCAGCAGCCCGGCCCGCACGTTCACCGCGAACAGCCGGTCCAGCCGCTCGGCGGTGAGCTCCTGGCTGGGCCCGGGGTCGCTCAGGCCGGCGTTGTTGACCAGCACGTCGAGCCGGCCGAGCGCGTTGACCGCGGTGTCCAGGGCAGCCAGCGGCGCGTCCGGGTCGGCCAGGTCGGCGGGGATGGCCAGCGCCCCGTGCGGCAGGTCGGCGGCCAGCGCGGCCAACCGGTCCTTGTCCCGCCCGATCAGGGCCACGCGCGCACCGGCCGAGGCGAGCCGCCGGCTGATCGCCTCGCCGAGGCCGCGGCCGCCGCCGGTGACCAGGGCGGTCTTGCCGAGCAGCGGGGTGGCCAGTTGGGCGTCGAAGGTGGTTTCCGAGGTTGTCATGTCGTCCTCCAAGTACACCGATCGCTCTACTTCGACGACCATACGCCTAGGTACTACGATCGGTATACTTGTGTGATGGACCAGACGCGGTACGAGGTGCCTCGGCAGCCGGCCGGCGGGCGCGGCGCGCGGGAGCGCATCCTGCTGGCGGCCGGCGAGCTGTTCTATCGCCACGGCATCAACTCCACCGGGATGGAGCAGCTGACCGCCGTCGCACACGTCTCCAAGCGCAGCTTCTACCAGCACTTCACCGGCAAGGACGAGCTGATCGAGCGCTACCTGCAGCGGTGGGAGGAGGACCCTCGGCTGACGCCCGCCCGGCTGGACCGGACCGACCTGACCCCCCGGGAGCGGCTACTGTCGGCGTTCGACGAGCCCGCCGAGGTCGCCGCGCCGAGGGGCTGCCCGTTCCACAACGCGGCGGTCGAGCTGCCCGCCGAGGATGCGCCGTCCGTGCCGGCCGTGCACCGGTACAAGGCGCTGGTCCGCACGCGGCTGGCCGAGGTCGCCGAACAGGCCGGTGCGCGCGACCCGGAGGCACTCGGTGGGCAGCTCGCCGTGCTGCTGGAGGGTGTCGGGGCGCTGGCCACCTCGGTCGGCCACACCGGTCCGTACCGGGACGCCCAGGCCGCGGCCGCCGCCCTGATCACCGCGCAGTGTGGTCCGGCCTAGTACTGGGCGGTCGTCAGTGCGGACGGCTAGGTTGGAGCTGGCTGGAGGGGTGATCGGATGCGCGGGTACGGATTCGTCGAGGTCGGCGGCCCGGATAAGCAGGCCTTCCTGGACGTGCAGGTTCCGGTGCCGGGACCGGGTGAGCTGCTCGTTCGGGTGCGCTCGGCCGGGGTGAACCCCGGTGACTGGAGGCTGCGGGAGGGCGCCTACGGCGTGCTCGGTCCCGCGGTGTTGGGGCGCGAGGTCGCCGGGGTCGTGGAGCGGGTCGGCCCGGAGGTGGCGGGCTTCGCCGTCGGTGACGAGGTGTTCGGCGGCTGCCCCGGGATGGTGGGTGGCTGGGCCGAGTACGCGCTCGTCCAGGCCCCGTTCGCGGCCAACCGCCCGCCGTCGGTGTCACCCCATGACGCAGCCGTCCTGCCGGTCGCGGCGGGCACCGCCTTCGACGCGCTGACCAACCTCGGCCTGCCCCGGGGCGCGACCCTGCTCGTCAACGGGGCTGGCGGCGGAGTCGGCGTCGCCACGGTGCAGCTGGCCAGCGCCGCCGGCCTGGTGGTGATCGGCACCGCGAGCCCGGCCAAGCACGCGCTGATCTCCTCGTTCGGGGGGACTCCGGTGGCCTACGGCGACGGGGTGCTCGACCGGATCCGGGCGGCGGCCGGCGGGCGGATCGACGCCGTGTTCGACTTGGTCGGCGGGGATGCGCTGCGCGCGGTGGCCACGCTGCCCACCGACCCGGCCCAGGTGCTGTCCGTTGCCGACAAGGACCTGGTGAAGCAGCTGGGCGGCCGCGAGATCGTGCGGGACCGGAGCTCCGAGGTGCTGCGCAGGCTCGTCGGCCTGGTCGCCGAGGGGGCACTCAGGCCGCACGTCACCGACACCTTCCCGCTCGACAAGGCCGCGGCGGCCCTGGAGCTGGTCGAGCACGGGCACGCGGTCGGCAAGGTCGTCATCGGGGTCGCTACCGAGTAGTGCTCGACGCGGCGGCCGGCCAGCGGCGCGCTAGTTGAGGTTTGCCCGCAGCGATCGGGCCGCGGTCGTCAGCTGTTGCCCGATCTCCGGTGTTGTTTCTGGCACCTGCGCCTCGAGAATCCGGGCCCCCTCGTGCCAGCGCGCCTGGCTGCCCAGCGCCTCCGCCAGCTCCAGGTGCTCGGCGAGGCCCGCGCCCGGCAGGGTGAGCCGCATCCGCAGGACCCACTCGGTCCCGGCCGGCCGGCGCAGTGTGCGGAACACGGCTCGCAGGTTCTCCAGGATCCGCACCAGAATCGCCCGGGGCGGCGTCGCCGCCAGCAGATGTGGGCCGAACGTCCCGGTGCCGCCCAGCTTCCGGAACCGCGACTCGCAGGCCGCCAGCGACAGCTCGGTGCCGCCGTCGAACACGTCGAGCAGGACGTCGCTGCCGGCCGGGCGGACCAGGAAGTGCCCTGGCATGCCAACCCCCTCCAGCGGTACGCCGGCTCGGCGCCCGACCTCCATGCAGACGACGGCGAGGGTGATCGGGATGCCGAGGCGGCGGGTCAGGACGTGGGGCAGCAGCGAGTTGCGCGGGTCGTAGTAGTTGCGGCTGTTGCCGGTGAAGCGCTCCGCGACGAAGAGGCGGTGCAGCAGGCCGTCCAGGTCGGAGATGCCCTCGGCGAGCCGGTCCAACTCCGCCAACCAGCGCTCGATGTCCAGCTTCGGGTTGGCGCCGGCGGCCAGCGCCAGTACGGCGCGGTCCAGCGGCGGGTCCGGCTGACTGACCAGCTCGGCAAATCGCCGCACGGCGTCCATCCGCTCATCTTCGGTGCAGCGCGCCGGGGAGCCAAACTCGATCACGGGTTCGTTCGGCCGTTTGTGCTGGGGCGCTCAGCTCAGATTGCGCAGCTGCCGTCGGCGCAGGCGCCGCCCTCGTCGGACCGGGCGCCGGTCGGGGTGAGCAGTGTGAGCGGGTTCGCCTCGGCCCACGCGGTGTCGAGCACCTCCCGCAGGTTCTCGGCGGGCTGGGCGCCGGACACGCCGTACTTCTCGTCGATCACGAAGAACGGCACGCCGGTGATGCCGTAGCGGCTCGCCTGCTGCTCGTCGGCGCGGACGGCGTCGGCGTACCGGTCGCTCGCCAGCACCGCGCGCGACTCGTCGGCGTCCAAGCCGGTCTCCTCGGCCACCCGCACCAGGGTCGCCGGGTCGCCGATCGGCTCGCCGTCGGTCAGGTAGGCGCGGAAGAACCGCTCCTTGAGCCGGTCCTGCAGCTGCGGACCGCCGGTCTCCAGCGCGTGGTGCAGCAGTCGGTGGGCGTCGAACGTGTTGCCCGATCGCGCCCGCTCGAAGTGGAAGTCGAGACCGTCGGCGGCGGCGAGCTCGGTCATGTTCCCGTGCATCTTGTTGGCCTCGTCGACGCTCACGCCATACTTCGCGGCCAGGTGCTCGACCAGCGACTCCGGCAGCTCGCGGGGCGCCTGCGGGTTCAGCTCGAAGCTGTGCCAGCGAACCTGCACGTCGGCACGGTGCGGGAACTCGGCCAGCGCGGCCTCGAACCGGGCTCGGCCGATCGCACACCACGGGCACACCACGTCAGACCAGATATCCACCTTCACGCCAGCTGCAACGCGCTGCCCGGATCGGGCATTCCGGCCGGGGATGTCAAGGCGGGGTTCGGCAACGTGCAAGCTCGCGGATGGAGATCGAGGGCGACGTGATCAGGTGGATCGGAGACCGAACGCGGTGCACCGTCACGATGACCGACGACGGCATGACCCAGGTCGGCCACCACGAGTCCAGCGCCGACGGCGTGCGCTGGACCGTGTCGATGGATGTGACGCTGCGCAAGGTGCCCTGATCGGCGGCCGAAACGGGCGATCGGGCCGCCGTCGAGCGGGGTGGCCGGCTCGATCGCGGTAGGCGGTCGACGATTACGTCAACTGCGCTAGCCGCCGAGCATCATGATTGCAACCATGAGGCCGATCGCGGCGAGGTAACACATCGCCAGCACCAGCAGGGGTGTCGCAAAGCTGAGTAGGCAACACACGAAACGTCGCCTGAGCTCGGTTGGGTCGCTCGCGCGGCCGCCCCAGGTTCGAAAGACGATCGGGATGACGATCGTCGCTACGCCAGAAATGGCGAGCGTGAGATAGAGACAGAAGATCATCAGGATAACGGGATCGGAACTGAGCGGTGGCGCGGAAAAGACCACAGCCAGCCCGCCGGCCGTGAATACCGCGGACATGATGGTAAGGACAGTTGTTCTGCGCCGCATGTATTGCGCACGATCGTTCGCGGCTGGCTGTCCTGTCCTCGAGCCGTTGCCTGCCGTCGGATGTTTCGGCCAGCCAACCTGAGATGACTCGCTGTGCACGAGATTTCCCCCCGCTCGTATCTCGGTACCTCTGCTAGACGATGTCGTCCGCTCACCTTTCGGGCGATGGGGCGCGCCCCCCGGGGACGCCGGGGCGACCCCTACCCCGTCGCCTCCGTCGGGATTTGGACCACCACTGGCAGTTCTGCGACTCGAACCTGGTCCGGTCGCCTGGTTGGCTCTGGCGTTGTGACGGACGACGAAGGCGACCTCGGAATCACCCCGGACGAGAAGGACTGGACGTGGGTCTTGACCCGTCAATGCCCGGAGTGCGGGCTGGACGTGCGGACGATCGACGCTCAGGTGGTCGCCGACCAGTTGCGGGTCAACGCCGGCCAGTGGCCCGAGGTGCTACGCCGACCCGATGTGTCCCGGCGTCCCGACTCCGCGACCTGGTCCCCGCTGGAGTACGCCTGTCACGTCCGTGATGTGTTCCACCGCTACGACCAGCGGTTGCTGCTCATCCTCACCGAGGACAACCCGCTGTTCCCGAACTGGGACCAGGACGAGACCGCGATCCGGCAGCGGTACAACGAACAGGACCCGGCCGTGGTGGCCACCGAGCTCGTCGCCGCCGGAGCACAGCTCGCGCGCCGCTTCGAGGGTGTCCGAGGCGCGCAATGGCAGCGGCCGGGGCGCCGGAGCGACGGCGCGAACTTTACGGTCGACACCTTCGCCCGCTATCTGTTGCACGATCCGGTCCACCATCTGTACGACGTCACCCGCTGACCAGCACCGGGCCCGAACGACCGGAGGGTCAGACTGCTCGGTCGAGCGCGGCGGTCAGGTCGGCGGCGAGGTCGGCGGGGTCCTCGATGCCCACCGAGATGCGCAGCAGGTCTGGCGTATCGAAGGAGTCGACGAGGCTGGCCACGTCCCCGAGGCTGGTCGCCCTGATGATCACCTCGAAGGCGTCGTAGACGGCCGCCTTGCGGTGCCGGTTGCGCAGGGTGAAGGAGAACATGCCGCCGTACCGCCCGCCGGTCAGCCGGGTGGCGATCTCGTGGCCGTGGCTGCCCGGCAGGCCCGGATAGTGCACCACCAGCGTCGCCGGGTGCTCGGCCGCCAGGGTGGCCAGGCTCAGCGCCGACGAGCTCTGCCGGTCCATCCGCAGCTCGAGGGTCTTCATCCCGTCCAGCACCCCGGCGGCGTTGTGCGGGGTCACGCCGGTGCCGAGCCGGCGGCGCAGCTCGCCGATCACCTCGATCAGGTCGGCGCGGCCGGCCACCACCCCGGCCAGCACCCGGCCGTGGCCGGACAGGTACTTCGTGGCGCTGTGCACGACCAGGTCGGCGCCGTGTTCGGTGGGCCGCAGCAGGGCGGGTGAGGCGAACGTGTTGTCCACGACGACCGCGATCTGCCGGTCGTGGCCCAGCCGGATCAGCGCCTCCAGGTCGAGCACCCGCAGGGTGGGGTTGGTGAACTCCTCGAAGAAGATCACTCGGGTGTTCGGCCTGATCGCCCGCCGCACCTGCGCCAGGTCGGTGAAGTCGGCGAAGGTGCACTCGGCGCCCAGGGCGGGCACGTCCTCGGCGAGCCACTTCGCGGTGGCCACGAACAGCTCGTCCGAGGCCACGATGTGCCCGCCGCCCCTGGTCAGCGCGAGCAGCGTGGTGGTGATCGCCGCCATGCCGCTGTTGCAGGCCAGCGCGGCCTCGGCCGACTCCACGGCGGCCAGCTTGGTCTCCAGCGCGTGCACGGTGGGGTTGTAGCCGCGGGTGTAGTACGGGACGCCGGTCATGTCGTGCACGGCCCGGTCGTGTGCCGCCAGGTCGGGCATGGCGAACGATGCGGTGTCGAACACCGGCGTGGTCACCGAGCCGAGCGGGTTGTCGGTCTCGCCGGCGTGCACCAGCCTGGTGGCGAAGCCCAGCTTGGCCGTGGCGTCGGCCACTAGGGTTCCTTCGTGGGCGTGGCGCCGGTCGTCGGCGCGGTGGCGCCGTGCGGCGGGGCCATCAGCGCAGGTACGTCGACGTAGCCGCCCCGCGCGTCGAACTCCGCCCGCGCCGCCGCGCGTAGCTCGGCGTCGGCCAGGAAGTCCACGGCGGACAGCGCCAGGGCCACCGCGCCGTCCACCACGGCCGCGTCGGCGGGCGCGGCGGCGGCGTGTTCGGCGAACTCGGCGGTGTGCAGCGCCACCCCGGCCGGCGCGATGCCCACCATGGGATGGATGGCCGGCACCCGCAGGCTGATGTTGCCCAGGTCGGTGGAGCCCAGCCCTTCCCCGTTGGCGGTGACCTGGTGCCCCCGGTCGGTGTAGTGCGCGGCGAACCGTTCGGCGAGCACGGCGCTGCCCCGGATCGGCAGGCACGGGGGCACCTGGTCCCAGGTGGCCTCCAGCCGCGTCTCGGTCATCAGCGCGGCGCCCTCCAGGATGCGGTGCACGCGGCGGCTCAGCGCGGCCAGGGCCGCCTCGTCCGGGGAGCGCAGCAGGAACCGGCCGCGCGCCCGGACCGGGACGACGTTCGCCGCCTGGCCGCCCTCGATGATCACCCCGTGCACCCGCTCGCGCATACCGATGTGCTGGCGCAGCGCGGCGATGCCCTGGTACGCGGCCACCAGGGCGTCCAGTGCGTTGCGGCCCTGCTCCGGCGCGGCGGCGGCGTGCGCCGGCACCCCGTGGTAGGTCACCTCCACCGACCGCAGCCCCTGGTTGCGCACGTCGGCGACGGTCTGCCCGGCGCTCGGGTGCAGCATCAGCACGGCGTCCAGCTCGTCGAACGCGCCGGCCCGCGCCATGATCTCCTTGCCTGAGCCGTTCTCCTCGGCGGGCGTGCCGAACAGCACCACCGAACCAGCGGGCCCCGCCGGGCCAGCGGGCCCCTCGGCGCCGGTCAGGGCCTCGGCGACGCCGAGGAACGCGCCGACCGCTGTCGCGCAGATGACGTTGTGGCCGCAACCGTGGCCGATGTCGGGCAGCGCGTCGTACTCGGCCAACACCCCCACCGCCGGCCGGCCGTGCCCCGCCGAGGCGCGCAGCGCGGTCGCCAGGCCGTAACCACCCACCTCGGCTTCGAACCCACGCGCCCGCAGCAGCCGCGCGACCTCGGCGACCGAGGTTGTCTCCGCGAAGCCCAGCTCGGCGGCGCCGTGCACCCGGTGGCTCAGCGCCACCAGCTCCGGGGCGAGCCGCTCGATGCGGGAGACCGCGCGGTCGTGTGCGTGACTGGCCATCACAGCACCTTCGCCAGGAATGCGCGGGTGCGTTCGTGGTTGGGCGAGGTGATGACCTGCCGGGGCTCGCCCTGCTCGACGACCTTGCCGGCGTCGATGAACACGGCGGTGGTGCCCACCTCCCTGGCGAAGCCCATCTCATGGGTGACCACCACCATGGTCATCCCGGTGGCGGCCAGGTCGCGCATCACGTCGAGCACCTCGCCGACCAGCTCGGGGTCCAGCGCGGAGGTCGGCTCGTCGAACAGCATCACCGCCGGTTCCATGGCCAGCGCGCGGGCGATGGCCACCCGTTGCTGCTGGCCGCCGGAGAGCTGGCCGGGGTAGTGGTCCTTCCGATCTTGCAGGCCGACCCGGTCCAGTAGCCGGTGCGCCCGCTCCAGGGCGGTGGCCCGGTCCTCCTTCTTCACCTTGATCGGCGCCAGGGTGACGTTCTGCAGTGCGGTCATGTGGCCGAACAGGTTGAACTGCTGGAAGACCATGCCGATCCGGGACCGCCGGGCCGCGACCCTGGCCGGCGCCGACTCGTGCACCCGGCCGCCCACCACCTCACCGCCGACGAGCTCGCCGTCGACCAGGATGAAGCCCGAGTCGATGCTCTCCAGGTAGTTGATACAGCGCAGGAACGTGGACTTGCCGGAGCCGGAGGCGCCGAGCAGGCACAGCACCTCGCCCCGGGCCACCTCGAGGTCGATGCCGCGCAGCACCTCGGTGTCGCCGAAGCTCTTGTGCACATTGCGGGCCAGCACGATCGGCAGCTCGGCCGGCGGGTTGGTCGCCACGGCGGGGCGCTCAGCGGACATCGGTGCGCACCCCCTTGCCGAGCCGGCGCTCCAACCGCGACTGCAGGTAGGTCAGCACCGAGGTCATCAGCAGGTACCAGACGCAGGCGACGAGCAGCAGGGCGATCTGGCGGTAGTTGCGGGAGTAGATCTCGGTCACCGAGCCGAGCAGGTCGCGCACGCCGATCACCAGCACCACCGAGGTCATCTTAAGCATCGAGATCACCTGGTTGCCCACCGGCGGGATGATCACCCGCAAGGCCTGCGGCAGCACGATGTGCCGCAGAGTGGCCAGCGAGCCGAGGCCCAGCGCGTGTGCCGCCTCGGCCTGGCCGGGTGACACGCTGAGCAGGCCGCCCCGGACGATCTCCGCCATGTAGGCCGCCTCGTTCAGGCCGAGGCCGAGCACCGCGGCGGCGAACAGCGGCACCACGGTGTTCGTGTCGATCCCGAACAGCATCGGGCCGCCGGGGATACCCAGTCCGAGCCGCGGGAACAGCGCGGACGCGAACCCCCAGAACAGCACCTGGACGAGTACCGGCGTGCCGCGGAAGAACCAGATGTAGAGCCACGCGGTGCCCCGGGCGACCGGGCTGCCGGACTGGCGCAGCACCGCAAGGACCACGCCGAGCAGGATGCCGACGAGCATCGCGTACACGGTGAGCTCGAGGGTGACCGCGATGCCGTGCGCGACGCTGACGTCGAAGAGGTAGCGGCTGACGGTCGGCCAGTCGAAGCGGGGGTTGGTGACCAGGACCGCGATGCCGAAGACGGCCAGTACCGCGATCAGCGCGACGAGCGCTGTCTCCCCGGGCCGGCGCCGGCGAATCGGCGGGGCGTCGCTGATCTGGGTCAGCAGGGCGATGTCGACCGGGGTGCGGGTGGCGGTCACGGGGTCCCCGGGTTGACTTCGGCCCTCGGCAGCGCGGCGTTGGAGCTCTGCCACCTCGTCAGTACCTCGCCGTAGGTGCCGTCGGCGATGATCGCGTTGAAGCCGGCGGCGATCGCCTTCGCCAGCGGCAGGTCGTCCTTGGGCACCGCGACTCCCGCGTCGACCGCCTGGATCAGGATGCCCGGCACGGCCTCGAACACCCCGGGCTGCAGCCTGGCCTGGTAGCCGACCATCTTGTTGTCGGCGAGCAGCGCGTCCGCCCGGCCGGTGGCCACCGCCTGGTTGACGTTGGTCTGCTGCGGCAGCTGGAGCACCTCGACCTTCGCCTTGCCGGCGGCCGCGCAGCCGCGCTGCAGCTCATCCATGACCTGCTGCGCCTGCGTGGTGCCGGTCTGCACGCTCACCGTGCGGCCGCACAGGTCGGTGGCGGTATGCACGCCCGCCGGATTGCCGCTGCGTACCAGCGCGGACGTGCCGGCCTTGATGTAGGCGACGAGGTTGAGCACCTGCTCGCGTTCCGCGCTCAACGTCCAGCCCGACCAGCTCGCGTCGAACCGCTTGGCCTGCAGGCCGCCCAGCATCCCGTCGAACGGCACCTCGACCCATTCGATCTTCAGCCCGGCCCGGGAGGTGATCGCGGTGGCCAGGTCGGGCAGGGTGCCGACGATCGTGCCCGCCGCGTCCTTGAACGTGCTCGGGGGATAGCTGGGGTCCGCCGCCAGCCGCAGCACCCCGGAGGCCTGGATCCGGTCGGGGAACTGCTGCCGCAGCCCGCTGTCCACCTTGCCGACCAGGTTGGCCGGCGCGGGCGGTATCCCGCCGCTCTCGGCGGAGCCTTCGGTGTCGTTGTGGGCGCAGCCCACGAGGCTCATCGCCAGCAGTGCGAGCACCAGCGTGCCTCTTCGGCCTCGAACTCTCATGGACCGCTCCCAGCGCGTGAGGGGTGAATGACCCGAAGTCGGGACGAGCGGGGTAGGTCGGCCGGGCCCGGTGGATCTCCGGTGGCGCGCCTAAGATAATACGTATCATCTTTCACGCTATCGTGTCTACTGGGGAAGCGCATCGGCAAGATGTGCGTGCCTCCTAGGTGGGCGGCGCGGGACAGGGGGATCGGCGTGGGCAGGCTCAGTGATCAGGTCGTCGCGGACCTCAGGCGGGCGATCGTGCACAACGAGTACGAGCCGGGCAGCAGGCTGCCCACCGCGGAGGCGCTCGCCGAGTCGCTCGGGGTCTCCCGCAGCGTGGTGCGTGACGCGCTGCGCACCCTCTCCTCGATGGGCCTGGTCGAGGTGCGGCACGGGCACGGGATCTTCGTGGCGGTGCCCCGCGACGACGTGCTGACCAATGCGCTGACCCTGCGGATGCAGCGCTCCGAGCTCACCGTCGCCGACGTGCTCGACGCGCGGATATCGCTGGAGTCGGCGCTGGCGGCGGAAGCCGCGCGAGTCGGCGTCAGCGACTCATGGACGCAGATGAACACCCACCTGGAGACCTTCGAGAACGCCGTACTGGCCAGCGACTGGACCACGGCGAACCGGGAGCACCTGAGCTTCCACCTGTCGATCATCAGGGCGCTCCAGCTGCCCGCCCTCGAGCTGATCCTGCAGCCGCTGCAGGAGCTCATCATCGTCAGCTCGATCCCGACCGATCCGGAGAGCGGGGAGCAGTGGGGGGTCGGCTCGCATGACCCGATCATGAGCGCGCTGCGGGCCGGCGACCCGGAGTTGGCCAGGGCCGCCGTGCGGGAGCACTTCGCGTACACCCGCACCGCCCGCTACGTCGAACACGGCAAGACGTCGTTCCGCGAGGCCCGCACCGCCGCCGCCGAACGGCTCGGCTCCCCCGTGGCCTGACCGGCTGGCCGCCGCCGCCCCAGCTTGGTCGGCGCCCCCAGCCCGGCCGCCGCCCCACTGGTCGCCCCCGTCCCACTTGTCGTGCCTATTTGCCGCGACAAGTCGATCTTGTCGTGCCTATTTCCAACGACAGGTCGAGAGAGGGTCCTACGCTGGCGGCCCCTGGTGAGTGGAGCGTCCAGTGCCCCGTGTCCCGCGCTTGTCCCGCCGCGTGGCGCTGTGGTCGCTGGTCGGTCTCGGCGGCCTGGTCGCCGGGGCAGCGGCGTGCGCGGAGCCCGATCGGCCCGCCGCGGCCGGCCCCACCGAGCCGGGCCCGGCCGGCCCGCCGGGGCACCGGTTCGGCGCCGAGTGGGAGCCGCAGGCCAGGACGTTCATGTCGTGGCCGACCGAGGACATCTGGGGCGGGCAGATCGGCGCGGTACAGCGGGACATCGCCGGGCTGGCCCGCGCCATCGCCGGCCACCAGGCCGTGGTGCTGCTGGCCCGACCCGAGCTGGCAGCCGCGGCGCGCGGTGCGTGCGGCAGCGGTGTCGAGGTCGTGCCGATCCCGGTCGATGACCTGTGGGCACGTGACACGCTGCCGGTGTTCGTCGAGCGGGCGGGCCAGGTCACGGGCGTCGATCTCAACTTCAACGGCTGGGGCGAGAAACAGCGGCCGCACGATGCCGACAGCGCGGCCGCCGCGGCGCTGCTGGACCGCTACCAGCTCCCACGCACCTCGTCCACGCTCGTCGCCGAGGGCGGCGCTCTGGAGACCGACGGCCTCGGCACCCTGCTGGTGACCGAGAGCTCGATCGTCAACGCCAACCGCAACCCCGGGCGAACCCGCGACCAGCTCGAGGACGAGCTGAAGGCGCTGCTCGGCGTCGAGAAGGTGATCTGGTTTGCCGGGGCGCGCGGCCAGGACATCACCGACGCGCACGTGGACTGCCTCGTCCGCTTCGCCGCCCCCGGGATCGTCCTGCTCGACAGGTCCTTCCCCGGCACCGCCCCCGACGTGTGGTCGCGCTCCGCCGACCAGGCCCGCACCGTGCTGCAGGGCGCCACCGACGGGCGGGGTGAGCCCCTCGAGGTCGTCGAGCTGACCCAGCCCGACCCCGACCGGATCACCGGCCGGGGCGCCGAGTTCGTCTCGTCCTACCTCAACTTCTACGTCGCCAACACGGCGGTCTTCCTGCCGAGGTTCGGCGACGCCCGAGCCGACGACAACGCCAGCCAGATCATGCGCGAGCACTTCCCCGGCCGCGAGATCGTCCAGGTCGGGATCGACGCCATCGCCGAGGGCGGGGGCGGCATCCACTGCGCCACCCACGACCAGCCTGGTCCACCGCCACCCGGCTAGCCGTTCCGCGAGGCCCGCACCGCCACCGCCGAGCGGCTCGGCTCCCGGTTGCCTGAACTACGGTCGACGGTATGGACTTCTCTCTGTGGCCAGCCCCCAATCGGCCGTGGCACGACATCCTGGCAACCGCCGAGTACGCCGAGCGGACCGGCTGGCACGGCGTCTGGATGGCCGACCACTTCATGGCCGATGGTGACGAGGGCCTCGGCGTGCCGATGAACGAGTGCCTGGCGTTGCTCGCGGCGCTGGCCAGCCGCACCGAGCGGGTCCGGCTCGGCTCGCTGGTGCTCGGCAACCTCTACCGGCACCCGGCCGTGGTGGCCAACCAGGCGGCCACGCTCGACCAGATCTCCGGCGGGCGGTTCGTGCTCGGTGTCGGCGCCGGCTGGCAGGTCAACGAGCACCGGGCGTACGGGATCGAGCTGCTGCCCCCGCGTGCGCTGCTGGCCCGCTTCGAGGAGGCCTGTCAGGTGTTCAAGGGCCTGCTCACCCAGGAGCGGACCGACTTCGACGGGACGTACTACCAGCTGACCGGCGCGCCGCTGGAGCCCAAGCCGGCCGCGTTGCCGCTGCTGATCGGCGGGGCGGGGGAGAAGGTCACCCTCGGGATCATCGCCCGGTACGCCGACGAGTGGAACCACTGGGGCCTGCCCGAGACCGCCGTGCAGAAGGGCGAGGTGTTCCTCGGCCACTGCGAGAAGGTCGGCCGCGACCCAGGCACGGTGCGCCGGTCCACCCAGGCGCTGATCGAGGTCGTGGTGCCGGGTGACAGCGCTGCCGAGCAGCGCCGCGAACAGTTGCTGGCGGCGGGTCGGCTGCCGGTGGTGATGGGCACGCCCGAGGAGGTGCTCGACACGGTCGGCCGGTATGCCGAGGCCGGCATCGACGAGCTGATCATTCCCGACTTCGTGCTCGGTGACGGCCAGCGCCGGCTCGACGCGCTGGACCGGCTCCGCGAAGAGGTCTTCGCCAAGACGAGCTGAGTCCACAGTCGTGAGTGGCGATGGTCGCTATAGCGACCATCGCCACTCACGACCCGGACGGCCGGGCCGGAGGCCGACGGTGGGACATCAGCCGAGGCCGGTGAGTCGGTCGCTGACCAGCCTGAGCCGGTCTCGCGCTCGGGCGTCCTCGACCGCCGTCGCGACCTGGCCGGGGAGCAGTCCTTCGTAGAACGCCCCGTTCCGCACGAGCATGGCGGGCGTGCTGAGCGCAGCGATGATGTCGCTGCTGTGTTCGACGGGCGTGGTGGCCCAGCGGTGCATGCGCACCACGTCCGGGTCGTCGCTGCCGGGGTCGACGCTGATCGCGGTCAGCTCGTCGGGCTGCTGCTCGGCCAGGGCACGGGTGAACATGGTGAGCGCGAGCGCCGCCTGCCCGTAGGCGGACAGCGGCGTGTAGCCGCGAGCCCGGGTCAGGTCGCTCCACGCGAGGCTGGCGCCCCGGTGCAGGGTCGACGACACCGATACGACCCGACCCCGTGCCTTGCGCAGGGCGCCGGTGAGCCGGCGGGTCAGCAGGTACGGGGCGAGATAGTCGACCTGGAACGTCTGTTCCTGGCCGTCCACGGTCAGCACCCGCCGCTCGTGCGGTCCGACGTGCGCGGTGTGCAGGAGCAGATCGAGGGCCGGGTGCCGCTGTTCGATCCGCCGGGCCATCCCGGCCACCTCGTCGAGGTCGGCGAAGCTCGCACTGACCGCCTCCAGGCGCAACGGTTCGGCGCCGGCCTTCACCAGCCGCTCGAGCGCCTCGGCACTGCGTTCCGCCGTGTGCGCGTGCACGAGCACCAGCCACCCCTCGGCGGCGAGCCGTCCGGCGAGGGCGTGGCCGACGCCGCGGTCGGCGCCAGCCACCAGTACGACCGGGAGCGACAGCGGGGCGGAAACGGACGACGCGGGCAGCGGAGCTGACAAGTTGATCCGTGCCGCGTACCGCGCGCCGACGAACTCGAGGCCTCCGCCCATATCGAGGATCACACCGGAGCCCGGGTGGGCCGGCAAGGGACCTTGACGCATTCCTACTGCCGCCCCCGCCAGTACTAGCACCCGTGATCATCAGGACGTGAGGGCGGCTTTGACCTTGATCAAATAGCCTGGGTGTCCTGATGATCAACGGAAGGGGGCGGCATCCGCCGCGTCACCCAGGACCAGTCCAGCCCGCCGCGACCCGGACAGCCCGCGCTGGGCCAGTGTCGCGACAACCCGTCCGTGCGGTGTCGACCGGGGGTGTCTCATGGTACGAACAGCCGATGTGGTGCACCGCGCTCCTGGCCGTGTCCCCGCTCCCGCTCCCGATCCAGGAGTACCTGCTGGCGGCGCGGCAAATGCAGGCCCTTTCGTTCGCGGTGCACATCCCGCTGGTGTGCTTCGGCATCGCCTTCCCGGCGATCATCCTGTTCGTCGAGTGGCTGTGGCTGCGGACCGGCGACGAGCTGTACCGGACGCTGGCGCGCCGGTGGAGTCGGGTGCTCGTCGCGCTGTTCGCCGTCGGGGTGGTCACCGGCACGATCCTCAGTTTCGAGATGGGGCTGCTGTGGCCGGGATTCACCGCCGCGTACGGCTCGGTGTTCGGGCTGGGGTTCGCCATCGAGGGCTTCTCGTTCTTCGCCGAGGCGATCTTCGCGGGCATCTACGTGTACGGCTGGGGCCGGTTGTCGCCCCGGGCCCACTTCGCCGCCGGGATCCCGATCGCCCTGGCCGGGTTCACCGGGTCGCTGACGGTGATCTCGGTGAACGGGTGGATGAACCACCCCACCGGCTTCACCACGCGCGACGGTCGGGTCATCGACGTGGACCCCGTTGCGGCGCTGTTCGGCAACAGCTACTTCTGGCATGAGCTGGTGCACATGTACCTCGCCGGGTACATGGTCACCGGCTTCCTGCTCGCCGGGGCGTACGCGGTCGGGCGGCTGCGCGGGCGCTGGGGCCGCTACGAGCGCACCGCGCTGGCCATCCCGTTGACCGTCGCCGCGCTGGCCGCACCGGTGCAGATCCTGGTCGGCGACTGGGCTGCCCGCGCTGTGGCGACCACCCAGCCGGTCAAGCTCGCCGCTCTGGAAGGCCTTGGCACGACGATGGCTGGCGCTCCGGTGCACCTGCTCGGCTGGTACAGCAACGGCGAGGTGCGATACGGGATCGCCGTTCCCCGGCTGCTCTCGCTGCTGGCGTTCCACGACCCGAGCGCGGTCGTCGCCGGCCTGGACACCGTGCCGCTCGACGCGACCCCGCCGGTGAACGTGGTGCGGATCGCGTTCCAGGCCATGGTGGGCATCGGCAGCCTGCTCGCGCTGCTCGGGGTGGTGTACCTGGTCTATCAGGCCCGCCGTAGGCGGCTCCCGGAGACGGCGTGGTTCTACCGCGCCCTGGCCGCCGCCGGCCCGCTGTCGGTGCTTGCCCTGCTGGCCGGCTGGACGACGACCGAGGTCGGACGCCAACCATGGGTGGTCTACGGCATCATGCGGACCCGCGAGGCGGTCACCGGAGCCGGTGGCATCCCGATCGGCTACGCCGCCCTGGCGCTGGTCTACGCGGGGGTGGGGGTCGCGGTGGTCTGGATCCTGCGCCGGCTGGCCGCCGCGCCGCTGGCACCACTGGACGCCACGCCGGCGCCGACGATCACCGGACAGCGGTGAACCGTGGCGCTGACCGAGCTCCCGCTGTTCTTCGCCCTGGTCGGGCTGGCGCTGTACACCGTGCTCGGCGGGGCTGACTTCGGCGCCGGGTTCTGGCAGCTCACCGCCGGTAGGGGCCACCTCGCGGAGCGGATCCGCGAGCACGCGCACCATGCGATCGGCCCCGTCTGGGAGGCCAACCACGTCTGGCTGATCTTCGTGCTGACCGTGGTCTGGACCGCCTACCCGGTGGCGTTCGGCTCGATCGCGTCGACGCTGTCCGTGCCGCTGTTCCTCGCCGCCATCGGGATCATCCTGCGGGGCACCGCCTACGCGCTGTACTCGGGCGCGAGCACCGCCGGGGAGGGGCGGCGGATCGACACCGTCTTTGCGCTGTCCTCGATCCTGACCCCGTTCGCGCTGGGCACCATGGTGGGCGGGATCGCCTCCTACCGGGTTCCGGTCGGCAACGCCCAGGGCAACCTGCTGTCCAGCTGGTGCAACCCCACCTCGATCCTGCTGGGCGTGCTCGCGGTCGCCGTCGCGGCGTTCCTGGCCGCGGCCTACCTCGCCGCCGACGCCAACCGGCAGGGCGACGCCGACCTGGAGCGGCAGTTCCGTCGGCGGGCCCTCGCCGCCGGGGTCGTGACCGGCGTGGTGGCCCTCGCCGGGTTGGCCGTCGTGCGGATCGACGCCCCACCGCTGTTCCACGGCCTGACCAGCGGCCTCGGGCTGGTCGCGGTGAGCTGCTCGGCACTGGCCGGGATCGCCACCCTCGCGCTGGTCGGGCTGCACCGGTTCAGGCCCGCCCGCTACACGGCCCCGGTCGCGGTCGCGGCCGTCATTGCGGGCTGGGCCTTCGCGCAACGGCCCGTCTTCCTGCCGGAGCTCACGATCACCCAGGCCGCCGCGCCCGCCGCCACGCTGATCGCCGTCACCGTCGCGGTCCTGGCCGGCGCGGTGCTGCTGCTACCGTCCCTGGCGCTGCTGTTCCGGCTCGTGCTGCGGGGACAGTTCGACCCCGACCCGTCCGCCGCGCCGGCCACCCGCGCCGACGGCCCGCCCCGGCCTCGGTCCGGCCGGACTCGGCCGCTCGCCATCGCCGCCGGCGGCTGCCTGCTCGCCGGTTTCGGCCTGCTCACGGTTGCCGACGCCGGCTGGGCCCACGCGGTGGGAGTCGTCTGCCTGCTCGCCGCGATCGCGCTGGGGGTTCCCGCCGCCGCGCCCGCCGCGCTGGCCGACGAACCTGACCCGTCAGGACCGCCCTCCGCCTGACCCCCCTCGGCAACCCGGCCGCCGATCGCGGTCCTTGACCCGCCGCCCTCCGTCCCCGCCGGTCCTGGCAACGGGAGGGCTCAGTCAACCGCCGCGCGATCCCGATCGGTGCGGAACGCGCGGTCGATCCCGTCGAGGATGAACTCGAGGCCCTCGGTGAACTCCTCGTCGAGAGACACCGCGGTCAGGGCGTCCGCGGCGGCCACCGTGTACGGGAACGAACCTGGATCGAGGGCGCGGTAGAAGTCGCCGAGGGTCGCCGCGTCCTCGGGCCCGGGGGCGCCCGGCGCATGTTGCTGCACGGCGAACCCGACGACGTAGTGCGCGATTGTCGTGTAGGCGCGGGCGGCCAGGCGCGGTGAGAAGCCGCTCGCCACCAGCGCGGCGACCATCCGCTCGCGCGCCGCCAGGCCATGGGGGCCGATCGGGACCTGGGCGACGAGCAGCGGCAGCACGTTCGGGTGCACCGAGAGCAGTCGGCGCAGGCCGAGCGAGGCACGCCGCGCGGCGTCCTGCCAGGTCGCCGGCCGGTCCCCGGTGGGCCGGCCGGTGGCCCCGACGCCGGCGAACAGCTGGTCGACGACGAACACCATGAGCTCGTCCTTGCCCCCGAAGTGGCGGTACAGCGTCGCGGTGCTCGTGCTGAGCCGCTCGGCCAGCAGTCGCATGCTGAACGTGTTCGTGCCGACCTCGTCGACGAGCTCCGAAGCGGCCTCGACGATCCGCTCGAATGAGCGCGGCGGCCGGCCCCGCCTCGGCTGGCTGGGGCGGGCCGGCCGGGCGCGCCACCACCCGGGCGTCCCCGGGGCGGGGTCATCGGTACCGGCGCGCGCCACGGCGTCGACCTTAGAGCGAGCGCCCCGCCCCGCCGTCGTCACGCTCGCGCCGGGTCCTCCGCGTGCCAGGCGACCGTGCCCGATACCCAGTGGGTGAGCTCCTCGAGCTGGTCGTTGCTGTGCAGGTGTCGCGGTGGCGAGGCGAACGTCCCGTAGGGGCGGCAGCGCAGCACGACCCGGTCCTCCTCGGCACACCGCTGCTCGATGTACGGGCGGGCCTCCGGACCGAGCGGCTGGCCCGACATCCGGCCGGCGACGGCCATCATCACGTCGACCGCGAGGTCGCGGTCGCGGTCGATCACCGCGTCGGCATACACCTGCAGGTAGACGAAGGGCCAGCGCTCGTCGAGTACGCAGAGGCTCACCTTGCCGTCCCGGGCGATCACCCGGGCCTTGCCGCGCCCCGCCATGGTCGACACGAGCAGCTCGTCGGAGTCGGTCGGGATGTAGTACACGACCGACATCCCCGGGCCGTCGTGCTTGCGGCGGTGCCCGAAGACGCAGGTGCGGTGGGTGAGCACGAACTCCCGTCGCTCCGAAGGGAGCATGTCGCGGTCGGTGGGAGCCGTGAACGGTTCCGAGGCGAGCGGTAGCAGCAGCATGGTGGCCGTCCTCTCATGTCTCGCTCGATGGGTCTTATCGGCAACAGTGTAGCCGATAGTCGCCGATACCGATCGGGCCAAGCTCTCGACTTCGGCCGCAAATTTGGTCAGATGGTCCTGGCAGGTGTGCCGGAGTGCCCCCGCGGTGGGGCTGGGAGGAGTCGTCGGTGTTGCAGGCGTTCGTGTTCGACGAGGTCGCGGTCCTGGTCCGGCACTGGTTCGAGATCGACCTGGCGGACAGCCACCTGGAACATGGGGCACGGGTGGAGCTGCGGCTGCTGGTCGAGCAGCCGCACCGGGGTACCGAGTCGGCTTCGCAGCAGTACGTGATCGATCGACCGGCGTGGCGCGCCGACCTGTTCGACCGGTTGGACGCCCCCGCCGGCGGGTTCGACGCCGCGCACTTCCATCCGCGCTTCGCCGGCGTGGAGCCGAGCGAGCGGCACTGGGCGAACCCGGTGCGCGAGGCGCCGTGGGACTGGTTGGCCGAGCAGCTGTCCAATGTGGAGCGGCTCGTCGAGGCCGCCGGGTTGACGCTGCGCCGCCCCGGGATGGACAACGTGCAGGTGCGCGTCGCCGCCCCGCAGATCGTCGCGGCGGCCCAGCGGCTGGCGCCGGCCGAGTGCCGCTCGGCCCGGCAGTGCTACGCCCTGACCCGGGACGCCCGCGCCTCGGTCGACCTGATGCTCGACTCGCTGGCCCGCCCGGACCTGCTCGATCAGGAGCGGGTGGCGCCCTGGATGCGGTCGCGCGCCGCGCGCTGACGCCGCCGGGCCGCCGCGCCCGGCGTTCCCCCGACTCGGCCGAACGGCCGCCGACGCGGTTAGCTGTCGATCGACAGTACCGGCGCACCGCCGGCCGACCGACTCCAACCGAACGAGGATCGCTCATGCAGGTACGTCGTCGCGTCGTGATGGTGGTTGGGCTGGTCGTGCTGGCCGTTGCGCTGCTCGCGGCGGGCTGGCTCGTCGGCGCCCGCACGGCGGCCGCGCGCGCGGACGGCAACCAGCAGGGCCGGGACTTCCTGTTCCAGGTGATCGCGCTGAAGACGCCCAACCAGGGCGGCCAGACCCTCAACCTGTTCTTCCACTACCGCTACAACAGCGGGATCGCGGAGCGCGACATCCCGAACTACCTGGACATGCGCAAGATGGCGCTCGACTACCTCGCCACGACCGACCTGTCCAAGAACCCGTACTGGGAGACGCTGAACCACCAACTGTGCGGCCAGCTCAAGAACAGCTTCCCGGTCGAGGCCATCTCCTGCGAGCTGCAGGCCTACGGCAACGAGATCCCCGGGCCGCACTACGAGCCCGGCTCCCACGCCAGCATCGAAACCTTCGGCGACATCGAGCCGCTCGCCGTGCTGGGCCCGCTGAACAGCCCCGGCGGTCAGTGAGGGCGGCGGTCAGTCCGGGCGCTGGACGAGCAGGTGAAAGACGCGGCTCAGGCGGCGGTAGGGGTCGCGGCGGCTGGCCTCGAGCTCGACGGCGGCCACCGCGTCGAGATCCAGGTCGGGGGTCGCGTCCAGATCCTGCCAGTCCGTGATCAGCCAGACGCCATACCAGGCCAGCGGTGCCACGCCGTGCCGGCGCAGGCGTTCGGTCAGGTCGTCGACGGTGTCCGCGCGGGTGTCGACGCCGAGCACCCCGCGTTCCCCGTGCGCGTCGAAGGCGGCGAGCGCGTCGGCCCAGCGGCGTTCCAGCGCGGGCCGGACCGCGAGTGTGTCGGCGTTGAGCGCGAGGATCGACACGATGCCGCCGGCCTCGGTGCACTCACACAGGGCGGCGAGCAGCGGTGCCGGGTCGGCGACGTACATCAATACCCCGTGGCACAGCACCGCGGCGAACCGCTCGCCACCCAGGATGCGCACCGCGTCCTCGCCCCGGCCGGGCACCAGCCGGACCCGGTCGCGCACCTCGGGCGGCTCGCCGGCGAGGCGCTGCTCGGCACGGGCGAGCATCGCCGGCGACGGGTCCAGCAGGGTGACCGGGTAGCCGGCCCTGGCCAGCGGGAACGACTGGTGGCCAGCGCCGCCGCCCACGTCGAGCACCCGGGCCGGCGGGGCGGGCAGGTGCGCCAGTAGGTGTTGGTGCAGCACGAACGTGCGCACCCGGCCCTTCGTCGTCCCGTACGCACCGTCCACGAACCGGTCCGCCAGGCCGGCCCACTGGTCACCGCTCATGGCGGCCAATCATGTACTCGGAGGGCAAGCCGCGCCGCTCAGGAGGGCAGCGCGGGGTCCGCCTTCAGCGCGACCCCGGACAGGCCCAACCGCCGCGCCTCGGCCATCAGCATCGCCAACGTCGCCGAGGCGGCTTCGTAGCCGATGCCGTGCGGCGGGCGGATGTTGGAGAGGCAGTTGCGTTCGGAGTCCCGCCGGCCGCGCCTCGGCTCGTAGGTGAAGTAGGCGCCGAGGCTGTCGGTCGAGGACATGCCAGGCCGTTCGCCGATCAGCACCACGGCGCTGCGCGCCCCGAGCGCGGTCGCGACCTCGTCCCCCAGGGCGACCCTGGCCTGCGTCGCGATCACCACCGGGGCCACCCACCAGCCGTCCAGCCGGGCGAGCAGCGCGCCGAGCATCGCCGCGCCGTGGCGGTGCACCGCCAGGGGGGACAGCCCGTCGGCAAGCACCACGACCAGGTCGTACTCGCCTTCGACGAGGGCGGTGTCGGTGGCCAGGCGCCGCCCCAGGTCCGGCCGCTTCAGGTACTCGGCGCGCCCGGCCGCCGCACTCCTCACCCGGAGCACGTCCAGGCCGAGGGCCCGCACCTGCTCTTCAACTGCCTGGCCGTCCAGCGGCGCGTGCACCGCGTCCCGGGCCGCCGCGTGCGCCCCGCGCAGCCGCAGCAACTCGGCCGTCGGTACCGCGTCCCCGGCCCGGCCGAGCGCCACCCTGGCCCGGGTCGACGCACGCAGGGCCGCCAACGGGTCGGTCACGACACGCCCGCGGTGAGCGCCCGTAGCGCCGCCGCGTCCGGGGCCAGCTCGCGCACCCGGCCGTCCGGGGTCAGCATGTCCATCCGGGCCAGCCACTGCGCGAACTCCGGCGCCGGTGTCAGCCCGAGCACCTGGCGGCTGTAGAGCGCGTCGTGGAAGGACAGCGACTGGTAGTGCAGCATCACGTCGTCGCCGCCCGGTACACAGATCACGAAGGAGCAGCCCGCCACCCCGAGCAGGGTCAGCAGGGTGTCGGTGTCGTCCGCGTCGGCCTCGGCGTGGTTGGTGTAGCAGACGTCGACGCCCATCGGCACCCCGAGCAGCTTGCCGCAGAAGTGGTCCTCCAGTCCGGCGCGGGCGATCTGCTTGCCGTTGTACAGGTACTCCGGCCCGATGAACCCGACGACGGTGTTGACCAGGAACGGGTCGAAGGCGCGCGCGACGGCGTAGGCGCGCACCTCCAGGGTCTGCTGGTCGACGCCGTGGTGGGCGTTCGCGGACAGCGCGCTGCCCTGCCCGGTCTCGAAGTACATGCAGTTCGTGCCGACGGTGCCCCGGTTCAGGGCCAGCGCCGCCTCGTGCGCCTCGCGCAGCAGGCTCAGGGATACCCCGAAGCCGTCGTTGGCCGCCTCGGTGCCGGCGATGGACTGGAAGACCAGGTCGACCGGCGCGCCGCGTTCCATGATCTCGATCGACGTGGTGACGTGCGTGAGTACGCAGCTCTGCGTCGGGATCTCGTAGCGTCGGCGCACGTCGTCGATCAGGTGCAGCAGCTCGACCGTCCGGTTCGGGCTGTCGGTGGCCGGGTTGATCCCGATCACCGCGTCCCCGCAGCCGAGCAGCAGCCCATCGATGATCGACGCGGTCACGCCGACCGGGTCGTCGGTGGGGTGGTTGGGCTGCAACCGGGTGCCCATCGTGCCGGGCAGGCCGAGCGTCGAGCGGAACGCGGTGACCACCGGCGTCCGGCGGGCCACCGCGATGAGGTCCTGCACCCGCATCAGCTTGCTGACCGAGGCCACCATCTCCGGCGTCAACCCGGGCGCGAGCGCGGTGGTGTCCGTCTCCGGGCGCAGCAGGTGGTCCCGGAGGGCGCCGACGGTCAGCGAGGCAATTGGCGCGAACGCCTCGCCGTCGTGGCCGTCGATGATCAGCCGGGTCACCTCGTCGTCCTCGTAGGGCACGACCTGTTCGCGCAGGAAAGTCTCCAGCGGCAGGTCGGCCAGCGTCGCCTGCGCGGCGACCCGCTCCTGCTCGGAGGAGGCGGCGAGGCCGGCCAGCACGTCGCCGGAGCGTTCCGGGGTGGCCGCCGCCAGCAAAGCCCGCAGGTCGGCGAACTCGTAGGTGTGCCCGCCGAGCGTGCCGCGTCGTCTCGTCATGCCCGTCCCCTCGTCACGCCGAGTCTGCGCACGGCTCGTGACATGGGCATGACGGGTGGGTGAACCAGGCCGCCGCTTTGCGCGACCCGGTGTACTTCAGCCCGGTCCGGGTGCGAGTTTCAGGCGTCGGGCGTGGCTGCCTCCCCCGGTTTGCGGGCGAACAGGTAGGCCTGCGGGGTGTTCTCCGGCTCCTCAGCCTCGCGCCGCAGCTCGGCACGGACCTCGAACCCCGCCCCCCGCACCAGGTCGGCGACGTGCTCGGGTGGCAGCCGGTAGACGTCGAGCGCGAGCGGGTGGCCGTAGGCGTGGGACAGGTGCACCGCGTCGTTGCCGACCTTGAACCCGAGCACCAGGTGGCCGCCCGGCGCGAGCACCCGGTGCAGCTCCGCGAAGACACCCGGCAGGAGCTCCGGGCGCAGATGGATGATCGAGTACCAGACGGCGAGGCCCGCCAGGCCGCCGTCGGGCAACTCCAGCGCGGTCATCGAGCCCTCGTCGAACCGCAGCCGAGGGTGCCGGCGGCGGGCCTCCGCGACCATGCCCGGCGACAGGTCGATGCCGGACACCGACAGGCCGAGCGCGGCGAGGTACCCGGTGAGCCGGCCCGGGCCGCAGCCCAGGTCGACCACCGGGCCACCGCCCGCCCTCAGCACGAGCTCGGCGAACGTGGCCAGCACCGCCCGCTCCCACGGGCTGTCCACGTGCGCCGACTCCAGCAGCTCGGCGTAGTCGACCGCTACCGTGTCGTAGGACGCCCGGATGACATCCAGGCAGTCGGACTCCGGCGGAATGCCGGCCCCGAGGCTGGACTCGACACGGGTCCGGCTGTCAGTGCTCATGGCGGGGCTCATGGGGACACAGTGCCAGGGCACACCGACAAAAGCCGGACCCGCGAACGGACGGGCTACGCGAGCATGGGCGACCTCGGCGCCCCCATCCCCGGGTCGATCTGGACCGGCCCACCCGGGCCCGGCCGCACGTCGAAGTCGAAGATCGCCGTGGGCAGGTAGACGGTCGCGCACGCGTTCGGGATGTCCACCACACCCGAGAGCCGGCCTTCGATCGGGGCCGCGCCGAGCAGCAGGTACGCCTGCTCCGGCCGGTAGCCGAACTTGGTCAGGTAGTCGATCGCGTGCAGGCAGGCCCGCTGGTAGGACAGGTGCGAGTCCAGGTAGCGCTGCTCGCCGCCGAGGGTGACGGAGACGCCGGAGAAAGCCAGCCACTCGCTGTACTGGGGGTCGGTCCGGCCCGGCATGAAGATCGCGTTCTCGGTCACGCCGTAGGTGGCCATGCCGCCCTTGATCAGGTCGACGTGCAGGTCGATGAACCCGCCCATCTCGATCGCGCCGCAGAAGGTGATCTCCCCATCGCCCTGGGAGAAGTGCAGGTCGCCGACCGAGAGCTTCGCACCCGGCACGAACACCGGGTAGAACACCTGGAGCCCTTGGTCAGGTTCTTGATGTCCTGGTTGCCGCCGTTCTCCCGGGGCGGCGCGGTGCGGGCCGCCTCGGCGGCGATCCGGTCGTACTCCGGCCCGGTCAGCGTGCCGAGCACGGCGTCCGCCGGTTCCGGGGGCAGCGCGAGCGGCGGCACCCGGTCCGGGTCGGTGGCGCGCAGGGCACCCTCTCGGCTGTTCCACGTGGCCAGCAGCTCGGCGGACGGCGCGGTACCCATCAGTCCGGGGTGCACGATGCCAGTGAACGACACCCCCGGCACGTGCCTGGACGTGGCGGTCTGCCCCCGGAAGTCCCAGATCGCCTTGTACGCGTCCGGGAACTGCTCGGTGAGGAAGCCGCCGCCGTTGTTGGTGGGGAAGATGCCGGTGTAGCCCCACCCCTGCCCGGCCAGCGGGCCCGAGTCCTCCTGCGGGATGGGGCCCACGTCCAGGATGTCGACGATCAGCAGGTCGCCCGGTTCGGCGCCCTCGACGGCGAACGGGCCGCTGAGCACGTGCACGGTGGATAGCGGCGCGCTCCGGATGTCGTCGGCCGAGTCGTCGTTGTGGATGGCGCCGTCGAACCACTCCCGGCAGTGCACCCGGAACGAGTCGCCGGGCTTGACCGTGGCGGCGGCCGGGATGTCCGGGTGCCAGCGGTTGTGGCCGACCTTCTCCTGGTCGGTGAAGCTCTTGTTCGAGTCGAGTGGGTAGATCAACTCTGGCACGGTGTCACTCGCCCTTCGGGTGCTCCGAGCTGGGGATCAGGCCGGTCTAGAGGTGATCGCGATGTCCGCCTTGCGGGTGCCGTTGCCGCCCCGGGTCGTCGTCTTGCACACGTCGTGGCAGCTCTTGTCGAGGCTGCAGCACAGCGAGCAGATCGGGCCCTGGTGGACCGGGCAGTGCGCCATGTCCGGCCGTTCGAACTCGGTCACGCAGACCGTGCACTCGAGCAGCACCGTGGACAGCTGGCCGTCCACGACCAGCGGCTCGGTCAGCGTGTCCGCCCTGGCGAGGTAGTAGCGGCCCCGGGTCGCCGCCGCGATGACCGGGGCGAGCACGAACGCGATCGCCAGCGCGAGGAACGGCGAGAACGCCTGCGCGTAGGCGCCGAACGCGTTGAAGAACGCCAGGATCGACACGATCGACGCGAGGACCATCGAGCCGAAGCCGACCGGGTTGAAGTTGAACAGGTGGGCCCGCTTGAACTCGACCATCGGCGGGCTCAGGCCGAGCGGCTTGTTCACCACGAGGTCGGCGACCAGTGCGCCCATCCAGGCGATGGCCACGTTGGAGTAGAAACCCAGGACCGCGTTCAGGAAGCCGAAGACGCCCAGCTCCATCAGGGTCAGCGCGATGCCGACGTTGAAGAAGATCCAGACGATCCGGCCGGGGTGGTAGTGCAGCAGCCGGGAGAAGAAGTTCGACCAGGACAGCGACCCGGAGTAGGCGTTGACCACATTGATCTTGATCTGGGAGAGCACCACGAAGAACACGGCGAGGCCGAGTACGCCGCCGGTCAGGAAGGTGGCGAAGCCGCCGATGTACTCCTCGATCGGCTCGCCCGCCTTCGTCAGCCCGACACTGCCGGCGACCAGGAAGGCGAGGAAGGCGCCGCCGAGCTGCTTGCCGGCGCCCAGGATGACCCAGCCGGGGCCGGCCAGGATGACCGAGACCCACCAGCGCTTGGCGTTGCGTGCCGTCTTGATCGGCATGAACCGCAGGTAGTCGACCTGCTCACCGATCTGCGCGATCAGCGACAGCGCGACGCCCATGCCCAGGCCGAAGCCCAGCCAGTTGAAGCTCGCGCCGCTGCCCCCCTGCGGTCCCCAGTGGGTGAACGCCGCGTACTTGCCCGGGTCCGCGAAGGCCACGTATACGAACGGCGCGAACATCAGCGCGAGCCAGATCGGCTGCGTCCACACCTGCAGCTTGGACAGCAGTGTCATGCCGAACACCACGAGCGGGATGATGATCAGCGAGGCCAGCACGTAGCCGGCGGCCAGCGGCAGCCCGAAGCCTACGTAGAACGCCTGGGCCATGATCGAGCCCTCGAGCGCGAAGAAGATGAAGGTGAAGCTCGCGTAGACGATCGAGGTGATCGTCGAGCCTAGGTAGCCGAACCCGGCCGCCCGGGTCAGCAGGTCCATGTCGATGGAGTACTTCGCCGAGTAGTACGCGATCGGAATGCCGGTCAGGAAGATCACCACCGCCGCGACGAGCACCGCCGCGATCGCATTCATGGCGCCGTGGGTGAGTGCGATCGAGGCGCCGATGGCGAAGTCGGCGAGGTAGGCGATGCCGCCGATCGCGGTGTTCGCCACGGTGAACTCCGACCAGCGCCGGAACGACCTCGGCGCGTAGCGCAGCGAGTAGTCCTCCAGCGTCTCGTTGGCGACCGCCGCGTTGTAGCTGCGGGTCGTTCGGCCCTCGGGTGGCTCGGTGGTCGGTTCGGCGCCAGCGGGCAACTGCACATCTGAGCTCATGGGTGTCTCCGCTCGGGGCGCATGCACGTGGGTGGGGTGCGCACCGCGGCGTCGACGTGGGCACCATCCTCAAAACTTCACCTGGAAAATATTGCTGACGAAAGTGATGGGCAAGCCCGCAGCCGTAACGGTCGCGTTAACCGAGTCGGGTCGGAGCGCGCCGGATCGGGACTTGGGGGCAGCCGGCTAGAGCTGCTGGAGCACGTCCCACCGCAGGCCGTCGGCGGCGGCCAGGAACACCCGCTGCATCAGGTGTCGGTCCCGCACCGCGACGGTGCCCCTCGGGCTCTCGTACTCCAAGCCCTCGGCCATCGTCTGGATCCGGCCAACGTCCAGCTCACCCGCCCGGCGCAGCAGCTCGGTGAGCAGCCGCACGCCCTCGTAGCAGGACTCGCCGAGGCTGTTGAGCACCGGAGCCGTCGGCCCGAAGCGGCGGAAGTAGCTGGCCGCGAAGTCGAGCCCGGACGCGGTCGGCAGGTCCTCGAAGTAGCCGGCCGAGGTCATCAGGCCCCTGGTGTTCTCCACCCCGGTCGCGAGCAGCACGTTCTCCTCGATCAGCGAGCTGAACCTGAGGTAGTCCCGGTCCAGCCCGGCGCGGCAGAACGCCCGGTTGAAGGCCACCGCGTCGTTGCCGATCAGCAGCATGAGCACCGCCTCGCAGCGGCTGGCCACGACCCGGCCCAGGGTCTGCTCGAAGTCCTCCGTGCCGAGCGGGACGTAGATCTCGTCGCACACCTCGCCGCCGAGCTCGGCCAGGTAGCGGTGGACCGCGGCGGCGGAGGCCCGGGGCCAGATGTAGTCGTCGCCGACGATCGTCCAGCGCCGGATGCCCAGCTCACCGGCGAACCAGCGCAGCGTCGGGCCCAGCTGGCGGTTCGGCGTCTCGCCGGTCAGGAACACCCCGGGCGCGCGCTCGCCGCCCTCGTAGAGCGCGGTATAGATGTAGGGCACCCGGCCGTCGACCCGGGGCGCGACGACCTCGCGGACCGCGGAGATGTGCCAGCCGGCGACCGCGTCGACCACACCGGCGGTGATTAGCGCGTCGACCTCGTCGGCCACCTCCGACGGCGGCGCACCCCCGTCGACCAACCTCAGCCGCATCTCCTTGCCCAGCACGCCCGACTCGGCGTTGACCTCCTCGGCGGCCAGCTGGGCGCAGCACTCGCAGGACGGGCCGAAGATCCCCGCTGGGCCCTGCGACGGCACCACGAGGGCGACGTCGAGCGTGTCCGCCCGCGCCGGGGGGACCAGCGAGCCTGGCCACCGGCCTGCCGTCTCGGCCATGCCGGGATGGTAGCGATTACTTGCTACGAGAATATTTCGAGCGGATAAGATAGTCAGCATGGCCTCGAGTACCGGCACAGCCACGGTGACCGACCGCGGTGACCTCGATTTCGCCCGGCTGCTCACCCTCGTCGAGCGCATCGTCGTGCACCGGCTCGCCGAGGTGCTGAAGGCGAACGGCGCGACGGTCGAGGAATGGCGGGTGCTGTCGTACCTGAGCGACGACGCCGGCCACACGATGACCGAGATCGCCGAGTTCGCGCTGCTCCAGGCCCCGACCCTGACCAAGGTGGTCGACCGGATGGTGTCGGCCAACCTCGTGCTGCGCCGCCCCGACGAGGCCGACCGCCGGCGCGTGCTGGTGTTCCCCTCCGACCGGGGGCGCTACGCGGTCCAGCGGTGGTCGGCCCAGGTGCGAGGCGAGCTGGACGACCTGACCAGCGTGGTCGGTCATGAGGAGCTGGCGCTGCTCAAGGCACTGCTGATCACGGTGTCCGGCCGGCTCGGCTGACGGCGCCCGGCACCGCCTCGGTGGCAGACCGCTCGCGGAACGGCGTTGACGATCAACGCCGCGACGGGTCACATGGTCAGGTGCAGATCCTGTCCATCCAGTCCTCCGTCGCCTACGGGCACGTGGGTAACTCCGCCGCCGTCTTCCCGTTGCAGCGCCTCGGCCACGAGGTCTGGCCGGTGAACACCGTGCACTTCTCGAACCACACCGGTTACGGCGAGTGGCGCGGCCCGCTGCTGGCACCGACCGACGTGGCCGACGTGCTCACCGGGATCGCGGAGCGCGGCGTGTTTCCCCAGGTCGACGCGGTGCTGTCCGGTTACCAGGGGGACCCGGCGGTGGGCGCGGTGATCCTCGACGCGGTCGGCCGGGTCAAGGCGGCCAACCCGGCCGCCGTCTACTGCTGCGACCCCGTGCTCGGCGACGTCGGCCGAGGCATGTTCGTCCGGCCCGGCATCCCGGAGTTCATGCGCGACACCGTGGTGCCGGCCGCCGACATCATCACCCCCAACCACTTCGAGCTGGACTTCCTGGCCGGCGCCGCGACGGCGACGATTGCCGAGGTGCTCGACGCCGTGGACACGGTCCGCGCCGGGGGGCCGAGGGACGTGCTGGTCACCAGTGTGCTGCACCGCGATGTGCCGGACGGCTCGCTCGACCTGGTGGCCGTCTCCGACGCGGGAGCCTGGGCCGTGACCACCCCGCTGCTGCCGATCAGCCCCAACGGCTGCGGCGACGTCACCTCGGCGCTCTACCTCGCCCACCTGCGCTCCACCGGTTCCCCGGCGACGGCGCTGCGGCGGACCGCGGCGACGGTGTTCGCGGTGCTCGAGGCCACGATCGCGGCCGGTACCCGGGAGATCCAGCTGGTCGCCGCCCAGGACGCCATCGCCACGCCGCCGGACCGCTTCGAGGTGCGCGAACTGCGATGACCGCTGCTGACCGTGCGGATAGCGCCGCCGTGATCGACCGGCTGGCCGCCGCCGACCTGCCCGCCAGCGTGCCCGGGCTGGCGCGGCTGCTGGTCGACACCGTGGCCGACGGGGCCTCGCTGGGCTTCCTGGACACGCTCGACGTGCCGGCCGCCTCGGCCTGGTGGCTGGACCGCCGGCCCGCCATCGCCGACGGCAGCCTCGCCGTCTGGGTCGCCCGCGGTGGCGCGGCGATCGTCGGCACCGTCAGCCTCGCCCTGGAGGCCAAGCCAAACGGCCGGCACCGCGCCGAGGTCAGCAAGCTCATGGTGCACCCGGACGCGCGCGGCCACAGCCTCGGCCGGGACCTGCTGGCCACCGCCGAGAAGGCCGCCGCGCGCGCCGGAGCCACCCTGTTGCTGCTGGACACCGAGACGGACAGCCCCGCCGAGCGGCTCTACCGGGTCACCGGCTGGACCCGCTACGGCATCGTGCCCGGCTACGCGGCCGACCCCGGTGGCACGCCGCGTGACTGCAGCTTCTTCTACAAGCGCCTCGGCTGAGCAGCGCCTGAGCTCAGCCGGTGGGCACCGACATCCGGCCGCGCAGCTGGCCGAGCTCGGCCAGGTTGGCCTGCAGCTCGGTCACCCTGGCGTCCTGGCCCTTGCCCTGGCTGGACTCCGAGGCGGTGCGCACGGCGTCCGAGGCGGCCCGCAACCGCTGGTCGTTGAGCACGGTGAAGTGGTCGCGCAGGGTGCGGTGCACGCGGCGCAGCTGGGTCCGCGAGTCGTCGCCGGCCCGGAAGATCACCTCGTCCATCAGCTTGGACACCGCGATCTTCGCCTCGGACTTGGTGCGTTCCTTGCCGTTCTTGCGGTCCTCCCAGAAGGTGAACACGCCGAGCAGCACGCCGGCCCCGATCGACCACGGGTTGATCAGCACCAGGCCGGCCAGGCTGGTCAGCACGCCGACCATCAGCACACCGCCGTAGGAGCCGCGCAGGCTGTTGACCACGCGGGCCAGCACGCCGCCGTTCGCGCTCTCCGGCAGCTCCATCGACTCCAGCTTGGCGATGGCCTCGTCCGGGTTGTTCACCCGCAGGTGGGGCAGGGGCACGCCGCCCGGCCGGCCGTCCGGGTTGCCGGCCAGCTGCCCGCCCACCCGCTCGGCGAGCTGCCGGGACCGCTCCCTGGTCAGCTGGAAGTTGGCCTGCACGCTCTCCACGACCTGGCCGCGCAGCCAGCTGTCGAACTCCTCCCACCTCGGGATCGGGTCGTTCTTGGCGATGTCCCGCTCGGCGATCTTGACGACGGTGCGCAGCCGGTCGCGCAGGTCGTGCTCGACCTGGGCCATCAGCTCGGTGGCGCCGTCGGCCAGGGCCAGCTGCCAGTTCACCGACAGCTGCTGGCGCCGTTCCAGCTCGGCCAGCGCCCGCCGGTGCTGCTCCAGCGGGTCGACGCCGGGCCCGCCGAGCTGGTCGAGCTCGCCCTTCCAGCGGGCGGCCAGCTGGTCGGCCACGGCGCGCACCTCGCCGAACACGACGTCCCGCAGGCCGCTGGCCACCCTCGTCGGCATCCGGTCCCGGAGGAACTCGAGCAGCTGCGGCATGCCGGACGCGACGGTCAGCGACTTGTCGGCCCGTTGCCGGCCCTGCTCGCTGAGCACCGAGGACACCGGCAGCAGTGGGATCGGCGGGGTGTCCAGGTTGGCCTCGCGCAGCCGGCGCCGGTCGGCCTGCTGCACGTCGGACCACGACTGGTGCAGGTCGATCTTGGTGATCACGCCGGCCACCGGCAGGCCCTGGGCCCGGACCCTGGTCAGCGCGTCCAGCTCCGGCTGGCTGTACTCATGGCCGGCGTCGGAGACGAACAGCACCGCGTCGGCGGCCGCCGCGTCCGGTACCGGGATCAGGTCCGGCCGCCGCCCGGCGGGGGCGTCCGCGAAGGACGCCCCCGCCGGCCGGTCCGGTCCGGCCTGCTCCAGCACCCGGGCCAACGTGGTCGCGCCCTGCCCCGGCGCGCCGACGAGCACAATGCGCATCTCTCGGCCGGCCAGCCGGGTACGCACCCTGGCCAGCCGGTCGACCAGGTCCGGCCGGCGGGCCGAGTTGGCCAGCCGATGCGCCTGGTCCAGCAGGGCGATCAGGTCGCCGCTGGTCACCGGCTCGGTCGGCTGCATCGTGACGGACACCTCCGCGTCCCCCCTTTCTCCGCGGGTCTAGTCGCGCTCAGTGCGGCAGCGCGGCGTGGTGCGTGTCGGTGTGCGTGGTGTCGTGCGTGGCCGGCACGTCGGCGGCCGGCTGCGTGGTGAGCCCCTCGGACAGGCCGGGGGTCGCGGCCGCGTGGCCGGCGTCCGGCTGTGCGGTGTGCAGGGCGCTCGGCGCGGCCGTGTGCGTGGTCGGCGTCGTGCCCTGGTCGCCCGTCACCCCGGACGACGACGTGTGCGTGGTCGGCGTCGTGTGCGTGGTCGGCGCGGGCGGCGGGGTGTGCACGACCGGCGGCGGTGTCGCGTGGCTCGGTGTGCCGGCCCCGCTGTCGCCGAGGTCAGCCTGCGGCGCCGGGTGCGTGGCCGGCGCGTGGCCGGTGCCGCTCCCGGTACCGCCACTGGTGCCGCTGCCGCCGCCGAGGTCAGCCTGCGGCGCGGTGTTGTGCGTCGTGGGCTGGTTCGTCGGCTGGTGCGTGGTGGCCGGCGGGTTGGCCGGCGGGTTGGCGGGCGGGTTGGCGCCCTGGCCGGCCGGGCTGTCCGGTGCGTTGTGCTGCGGCGGGGTGCCGCTGCTCGGGTTCGGCGTGTTGCCCGTGCCGTTGCTGCCCTCGGTGCCGGTACCGGTGCCGCCGGTGCCCGGCTGGGTGTGGGCCGGCGGCTGGTTGACGGCGCCGTGCTGCGGGATTGTGCCGGTCGTCGGCCCGCCGTCGGGCTGGCCCGAGGGAGTCTGGCCGTTCGGGTGCTCGCCGGTCGGGCTCTGGTCACCGGGGTTCTGGCCGGTGGGGTTCTGGCCACTGCCCGAGCCGAACGGGCCGTGGTTCGAGTCCGTGCCCTGGCCGGTGTCGGTCCGGCCGTCGCCGACACCGGGCGTGGTCCCGTTGCCGTGGTTGTCCCGGGTGCCGTCCTGCTGGCCGCCGGTGCTGTTGCCGGTGGAGCTGTTGCCGTTGGTGCCGGTCCGGCCGTCCGGCCCGTTGCCGAAGCCGTCGCCCCGACCGCTGTCGGAGTTGCCGGACTGGTTGTCCGACTGGTCGCCGCGCGAGCTGCCCCCGTCGTCGTGGTTGAACAGCCGGGTGAAGACGTTGCCCGAGCCCTGGTGCGAGTCGGAGTCCGAGCGGTTGCCCGAGCTCGAGCTGCCGCTGGAGTCCGAGCTGTCGCCGGACGAGCGGTGCTGGTCGAACTGCTGGTCGAAGGTGCGCTGGCTGATGTCCGGGTTGGCCGCGTGCTCCACGCTGTGGGTGAGCGACTGGGTGTCGGCGCGCGCGGACGAGTGCGGGTTGAACGGGGTGGCGTTCACCGGCGCGACCGTGGAGGCCGCCGCACTCGCCGACGCCGCCGCCTGCACACTCGGGCCGGTGGAGGCGCCCGAGTCGGCCGAGCTCGCGGTGCTCACCGGCGACGCGGACTGCGGGGTGAAGTTCGGCTGCGCCGGGCTGGTCGCGCTGGTCAGCCGGATGTCGTTGGACTGGTTGTGCTGGTCGCCGCCGTGACCCCGCTGGATCCCGGTGCCGCGCCCGGCGTCCAGGCCGCGGCCGTCGTCGTGGGCCACCGCGCGGTACGAGTCGTGCCCGGCGCGCTCGTCGTGGCCGCCGTCGCGCTGGTCGTACCCGCGCTGCTCGAAACCGCCGCGCTGGTCGTAGTCGCGCTGGTCGTGCCCGTTGTCGCGGTGGTCGCTGCCCCGGTGGTCGCCGCCCCGCTGGTCGTAGCCGCCGCGCTGGTTGTGGTCGTCGGAGCGCCCGTCCCGGTCGTCGCGCCCGTCGCGGTGGTCGCCATCGCGGCCGTCCCGGTAGTCGTGGCCGCGGTCGTCGCGCCCATCCCGGTCGTCGCGGTCATCCCGCCCGTCCCGGTGGTCGTCGTCGCGGCGGTCCTCCCAGCCCTCGCGGAACTGGTGGTCCGCGTCGCGCTCGTCGCGGTCGCCCTCGCGGAACTGCTCGTGCGCCCGGTGCTCGTCGCGGTCGCCCTCGCGGTAGTCCTCGCGGGCCTCGTGGAACTCGTGGCGCGCGTCGCGGAAGTCCTGCTCGGCATCCTCGTGCTCCTCGCGCGCCTCCTGCATGTGCTCGTGGGCCTCGTGCTGATCGTGGTGGGCCTCGCGCACATCGTGCTGGGCGTCGTGCAGGTGCTCGCGCGCCTCGTGCCGCTCCCGGTCGTTGTCGGCGTTGCGGAACTCCTGGCGGGCCTCGTGCACCTCGTGCTGGGCCTGGTGCAGGTCCTGGTCGGCGTGGCGCTGCTCGTCGCGGGCGTCGCGGTAATCGCGGCGGGCCTCGCGCTCCTCGTGCACCGCGTCGCGGAAGTCCTCGCGGCCCTCGCGCTCCTCGTGCCGCGCGTCCTGGAAGTGCTCGCGGGCGTCGCGCTCGTCGTGGCGGCCCTCGCGGAAGTGCTGCTCCGCCCGGTGCTCGTCGCGCCAGCCCTCGCGGAAGTGCTCGTTCGAGTCGTGCCGGTCGCTGTCGTGATCGTGCCGGTCGTTGTCGTGCCGGTCGTGGTCGTGGTCGTGGTCGTGGTCGTGATCGCGGTTGTCGTGGACCCGGCGGTCGTCGTCCCGCCAGTCCCGGTGGTCGTTGTCCCGCCACTCGTGCCGGTCGTGGTCGTGGAAGCGCTGGTGGCCGTACCGCTCGCCGTCGCGCCACTGCTCCCAACCGCGCCAGTCGTGGTCGTGGGAGTAGTGCCGGTCGCACCAGTCGCGGTACTCGGGGTGGTGCCACCGGGTCGGCTCGTACCACCCGTCGGGCTCGATGAAGCCGTGCGGCACCGCCCAACCGTCCGGCACCACCCAGCCAACCTCGTGCGTCCAGATCGGGCCGGCGTAGTCGCGGCCCGGCAGCTCGTCGAGGGCGTCGTGCACCGCGTCCCCGACCGAGCGGGTGATCCCGTCGGCGAGCTCGCTCGCCCCTCGGCCAGGGTTGATGAATTCAGCCATTGTGTGACTCCTCCAGAACTGGCCGATAGGGGTGCTCAGCTACCAAAATAGAGCTGCCCCGTGGGCGTGGGGAACTTTAAACGATTAATTCTTGAGAGATTCTCAGTGCCGCCGGAGTGGAGATTCCCGGGCGGGGGGCAATGTCGTGGAACCGATTTTCCGGTCGGTGAATCGGGTGCTCGGCTACCGGGGCGAGTTCCTCGCTCAGGGGGGAGCATCGAGGCTGGTAGGCGACTTGCTGGTCGAGGCCGGCCGCCGATTTCAAGCGAGGGGTTGCCGGTGCTGAATGTCGACACTGTGCCGTGCGGTATGATTTTTCGTTACGCCGCTGAGCAATGCGGACGCATACCGCACTCATTGTCTTGCGCACATCAACCGCGATCCCCTCTTGCTGTTCCTGAGTCGCATCGCCAGTAGGGCGGTCCGAGATCACTCTCCGGGGCCCACTGTCGCCGGTTGTCGCCCTTGCTTGCCGAGTCGGCAACTGGACCCGGCGGCTGGCACGTGCGCTCACACGTATGAGATCGCCGGAGGGTGCCCCGGCGTTTCGTCATCCGGCAATCGGGTTGAAGATGCCCTCTGGTGAGTGAATGGGCAGCGGTGCGCACACCGAGCGTGACGGCTCGGCTCCGGCGGATCGGGAGTGGATCGGGCAGCCGGTCAGAACGTCAGCAGCGGTTTACCGTCGTGCGCGGGGGCCTCGGCCAGCCGGGCGGCCTCAGCGGCCCGCTCGGCGGGGAACGGCTGACCCTCCGGGACGGTCATGACTCCCGCGCCGACCAGCTGGGCCACCGTGCCCAGTGCGGCGCGAACCTGCTCGGCGGGTGTGGTCGCGAACCAGTGGTGCAGCCAGAACCCCCGGACGACCTTCGCCTCGTAGATGACCGAGCGGGCGAACAGCGGGATCGTCAGCGCGTTCGGGTCGGTCTGCCGATGGGTGGACAGGGCCCCGTAGACGACCAGTTCCCCGCCGGGCGCGAGGGCGCGCGACACATCGGCGCCGACCTGGCCGGCGACGCAGTCGATGGCCTTGGTGAGTGGACGGTCGGCCGTGAGCTGGGCGATCCGCTCGGGCAGGTTCTCGTCCTCGGTGCAGATGACCTCGGTGCCACCCAGGGCGCGAATGTGCTCGACCGCCGCGCGTCGGCGCACGACGTTGATCGTGCGGAAGCCCAGGTGGCCGGCGAGCCGCAGGACCAGCTGTCCGACCGTGGAGCCGGCCGCGGTCTGCAGCAGCCAGTCCCCTCGGCCCAGGTCGAGCTGGCTGACCAGCAGCCATGCCGTCAGCGGGTTGGTGACCAGTTGGCTCGCGGTGGAGGTGGTCATCGAGTCGGGCACCGGGAGCACCCGAGTGGCGTCGGCGACGACGAACTCCTGCCACGTCCCGGGCACGCCCACCGTGACCACGCTCTGTCCCACCCGAAGCCCGGTGCCGGTGTCGTTCGCGCCGAAGCCGAGGGCGGCGACGGTGCCAGCGCACTCCAGGCCGAGGACCGCGGGGAACTCCCGGGTGTAGCCGTAGCGGCCGCGGATGATGTGCAGGTCGCTGGCGTGCACCGGCGTGGCCGCCACCCGAACCAGCACCTGGCCCGGTCCGAGCTCGGGCACGGGCAGGTGCCGCACCTGCAGGACCTCGCTCGGCTCGCCCATCTCCCGTGCGACCACGGCCCGCATCGTCGACATCCCCGCCTCCGCCCCCTGGATTCCAATTCGAAACTTAGCAGGCCGGAGAATCTGCGCCTATTTTTCAGACTCAGCCGCTCTTGTCGATCACGCAGAAGCGGTTGCGCTCGGTGTCTTCGAGCACGATGAAGTCGGAGTCCTCGCGGTAGCCGTCCCAGTCGTCGACCGGGCTCGCGCCCAGCCCGACCAGCCGCTCGACCTCCCGCGCCGGGTCGGCGGCGTAGAGGTCGAGATGGTGCCGAGGGTGGTCCTGGACGGGCGTCTCGCTCAGTGCGAGGGCCAGCTGTGCCCCCGGCCCGTCGCGCGGCACCAGGATGACCCAGGTGTCGTCGGGTTCGCCCCGAGGCACATAGTCCAGCGCGGTCATCCAGAAGGTGCGCGCCCGGGCCATGTCGTCGACGCCCAGCACGGTCGAGCCGATGGTCAGTGCTGTCGTGGAGGCCTTCGCGGAGTCGGTCATCCGGCCACCCTGACAGGACTTGAGCACGGTCGCTCGAGCGTTTTGACTAGGTTCTGCAATTGAACGCAAGTGGTAACCTCGGGTGTGGCCTACCGTGATCTCGAGCAGGAGCAGTGCTCGATCGCGCGCCCGGTCGCGCTGCTCGGCGACCGGTGGACCTTGATCGTGCTGCGCCAGGCATTCACCGGGGTGCGCCGGTTCGAGCAGTTCCAGTCGAGCCTCGGCATCTCGCGGTCGCTGCTGACCGATCGGCTGAACCGGCTGGTCGAGGCCGGCATCCTGGAACGGCAAGCCTACCGGGGCGAGCAGCGCACCCGCTTCGAGTACCGGCTGACCGAGAAGGGCCGTGACCTCTACCCCGTGCTCGTGGCGCTGCGCACCTGGGGCGACAAGTACCTGGCGCCCGACGGGCCGTTCCAGGTCTACCAGCATCGGGACTGTGGCGGCCACGCGCAGCTCGCGCACGTCTGCGAGCAGTGCGGCAGCGAGCTGACCGCGCGGGACGTGACCATCAGCCCCGGGCCCGGACTGGCCTGATCACGGCGCCACCCTCGCGCGACGCGCGAGATTGCCCGAATTCCCGCGGTCGACCCGATTGAGGTTTTCAGTTCGTCGACAATTGTCTGCCACAGTTCGCGAATCGACGATCCACGAATTCGGGCACGGCACGGGAGGCCGAGAATGCGCGTTCTGCTGACCAGCGGTCCGGTGTACTCGCACTTTGCGCCGATGGTTGCCCCGGTGGCCGAGGCGATTCGAGATGCCGGACACGAGGTCGCGGTGGCCACCGGTGCGGCGCTGGTCGGTGAGCTGGGGCGGCTCGGGCTGCCGCACCTCGTACTGCCCCGGATGGTGACCGCGGCGGAGCGGGCGGCGGATCCCGAGGTCGCCCGCCGGCTCGGGTTGATCCCGGCGGAGCTGGCCAAGCCGGTCACCGGCGCGACGTTCGGCCGGTTGTTCGCCGGTGAGATCGCCCTGGAGGCGGCCGAGGACCTGTTGGCCGTCGCGACGCAGTTCCGACCCGATCTGGTGGTGCGGGAGAACGCCGAGCTGGGCGGCTACCTGTTCGCCGAGAAGATCGGCCGGCCCTGCGTGACCCTGGACACCGCGGCCATGGCTCCGAGCCGGCACCCCGACGTGCTGCCCCCGCTGAACGCCGCGCGCACCGCGTTCGGCCTGCCGGCCGTCACCGACTCCGCGACCCTGACCAGGTACCCGTGGGTCAGCTGGCTGCCCGCGAGCTGGTACCCGCCACAGTCCTACAGCCCGGCGCACCGGCACTACCGGGCGCCCGACCAGCCCAGCGCGGCCTTGGACCCGGCGATCGCCGGCCTGCCCAGGGACCGGCCCCTGGTGCTAGCCGCCCTGGGCTCCAACACCGGGGTACTTACCCACGGCAAGCTCCCGCTGTCCGAGATCGTCGAGGCCCTCGGCGTGCTGCCGGTGACCGCGGTGGTCGCGCTGGGCAGCCCGGCGGCCGAGTGGGCCGGCCCGCGCCCGGGCAACGTGCGGCTGGTGTCGTTCGTGCCACAGCGGCTGCTGCTGCCGGCCTGCGACCTGTTCCTCACCCACGCGGGATTCGGCAGCGCCCGGGAGACGTTGACCGCCGGCGTACCCGTCGTCGCGCTGCCCCAGCGCCAGGACCAGCCGTTGAACGCGCAGCGGCTGGTCGACCTCGGCGTCGGCATCACCCTCGCCCCGGACGAGGTCGACGCGGCCACCCTCGCCGCCGCCTGCCGCCGGGTGCTCGCGGACCCCGCCTACCGGCACGCCGCCCTCGGCTACCAACGCCAGATCCTCGCCCTACCCGGCATGGACCAGCTGGTGGCCGACCTCGCCGCACTGGCCGGCTGAGGGCCACTCACCGGGGCTCGGGGTGTCAGGCCGTGGCGGAGCTGTCGATCTGTACCGGGTAGCCGCCCGCGAGCACGGCGACCGTGCTCGGTGGGGTGAGCACGGTCGCCGTGCCACGGGTCGGGCTCGGCCGCCGCTCCCGGTAGCCGTCTCGGGTCCAGTGCACGAGGTGACCTGCCACGACGACGTACGGCTCCCGCCCGAGTAGCACGTACGTGCCGTCCGGCAGGTCCGGCCAGCTCAGCTCGTGCGTGCGGCGTCGGTGGGTGCCCCGGCACAGCCGTTCGGCGTGCAACCCGCGGTTCATCTCCCCGGCGGAGGGGAGCTCCCCGCCCAGCGCGTCGGCCCAGGCGCGGCGGTAGGCCGTGTAGCTGCGCCACCGGCATTCCGCGCACGGCCGGTGCCCGGCGGCGAAGGACAGCGCCTCGTCGTAGAAGTAGAGCCAGGTGAACCGGCGCGGGCGCCACTGCTCGTTGCAGCGGTCGTTGAAGGCCAGGGCGCAGGTGATCCAGCAGTTGTGACCGTGGAACCGCACGATGCTCCGGCCTGAGTGCAGGATTCCCCGGTTCCCGGTGAACGCGCCGCGCAGCGGGAACGCCTCGATGTCGCCCGTCGGGGTCACCCTGTTGCACGCCGCTGCCATCGTTCCTCCTCGGCCGAGCGTGCCACGGTGGCCCGACAAGATGTGGTCGGGCGGGCCCGAGACCTCGGATCGCCATGATCGCCGCGGTATCGACCGCACGGGGCCGGTGCGGAACGGCCGGTCCATCCAGTGGATTTGAGTCTCCCCCTGGGGGAGCTTGCATACTCGGCTGCCATGGGGGTGAACCTGACAATCGGTGACTTCGCCAAGGTCACGCACCTGAGCGTGAAGACGCTGCGGCACTACCACCGGGTCGGGCTGCTCGAGCCGGCGGCGGTGGACCCGTCTAGCGGCTATCGCTACTACTCGACAGCGCAGGTCGGTACGGCGCAGGTGATCCGGCGGTTCCGCGAGCTCGACATGCCGGTGGAACAGCTGCGGGCGGTACTCGATGCGCCCGATCTGGGCACCCGCAACGCGCTCGTCGAGGCGCATCTGGACCGGATGGAGGCGCAGCTGCGCCGCACCCGGGACGCGGTGGGGGCGCTGCGCGCGCTGCTGTCGGACTCCGGCCCGGCCCAGACCGTCGAGTACCGGACCGTGCCGCCGACGCCGGTGTTGGCGGTGTCCGCCCGGGTCGGCCTCGCCGAGCTGAGCGAGTGGTGCACGGCTTCGCTCGACGAGTTGGGCGCCGTGCTGCGCGAGCGCGGCGTGCGTCCCGGCGGGCCGCCCGGCGGGCTGTACGAGCACAGCCTGTTCGAGCACGAGCTCGGGGACGCCACGTTCTTCGTGCCGGTCGACGCGGCGGCGGGCAACCTGACGCTGCCCGGCGTCGAGTTGGCGATCTCCGTGCACGAGGGGCCGTACGCCGAGCTGGACCGGACGTACGGCGGCCTGGGCAGCCACGTCATGGAGCGGGCCATCGGCATCGAAGGGCCGGTGCGCGAGTCGTATCTGTGTTCCAGCTGGGACACCCCCGAGGACAGCCAGTTCCGGACCGAGGTCGGCTGGCCGGTGTTCCGCACCCGGCAGGGCTCGGCCACGCACGAGTTCACAGCGGAGGGAGAAGCACCATGACGGTGGCGAACATCGAGGACTTCACGGCGTTGGACCCGTTCTTCCGGGCCATCGAGCGCGGGCTCGACGGCCTGGTCGACGGCACGCACTTCTTCGACTTCCTGGCCGACGACGTCGTGTTCGAGTACGTCGTGACGGTCCCGGACTATCCGAGGCGGGTCGAGGGGCGGGCGGCGCTGATCGAGCTGTACCGCGGTTACGGCGACAACTTCTGCCTGGACCACTGCGGCGACGTGGTCGCCTATCACGACCGCGAGTCGTCGGTGGCGGTGCTCGAGTACTCCACCCACGGCAAGGCGGTCGCCACGCAGGCCGCCTACGACAACCACTTCATCTCCGTGGTCACCATCGCCGACCGCGCGGTGACCCACTGGCGCGACTACATGGATCCCCTCGCGGTGCTGGCCGCCCTCACTCCCCGGTAGCCGCCGCCGACACCGACCGCGGAATCCAGCGACACGGACCGCGGAATCTAGCGACTCGCCGGTGGGGTTGAGTCTGGGGCGGGGCGGAAGGCGACGACCGGGAGCTGCTGGGCGAGGCGGCGGCGGGCGTCGGGGCCGCCGTCGTAGCGCCAGCCGGCGAGCCAGCCGAGGGCGGGCCGGATCAGCCAGGTCGCCCAGCGGTTGCGGCGTTCGTACTCGGCCAGCGCGGCGACCGCCTCGCGCTCGTCGAGCACCCGGTGCACGGGCTGGAACCGGCGGCGCATGGTGGCCAGCTCGACCGCCGGGCGATGCTGGATATTGCGGTACCAGTCCGCGGTGGGCCCCATGCCGACGAGCACGATGAGCTCACCGGTGGCCGGGTCGCTGCCGATCAGCTCCAGGATCGTCCGGTGGCGCCGACCGGAGCGCCGGCCGACATGGGTGAGCCGGACGAACCGCGGCCCGAGCAGCCACCCGGCGTGCCAGTCGTACAGCCGCGCCGGAGCGCGCAGCAAGCGCTGGGCGACGGGACCCAGCCGCTGGTTCAAGACACCTGCCTCCTCAATCGATGGCCGCGCCGCCGAAGCCGAACAGCGACAGCAGCACGTGCTGGCCGCCGGTGCCGAACGACGCGGCGAGCAGGTAGCCGATGCTGGCATCTGTCGGCTCGACGCGCTGGTCCGGCAGCCACCGGGCGGAGACGCCGCCGTCGCCGTCCGCGCAGAGCGTGCCGATCCAGGTGCCGTCGCGGCGCAGGCCGCTGTGGTGCCCGCTGTTCGGGACGAGCCGGTAGCGCGTCGCGCCGTGCTGCACGTCGACCCGGTAGGAGCCCCTGGTCAGATGGCCCTTGCCGGGCAGGATTCGGGCCGGCGCGCCGGACACGTACATCGCGAGGCGGGCGCCGTCGCGCGTGCCGATCGGCAAGTACGGGTCGGGGATCGCCCCAGGGCGGCGACGCAGCTCGGCCGCCGGCACGGTGAGTCCCTCGACCCGGACGAGGGCGTCGTGCGGGTCGATCCGGACGTGTACGTCACCGAAAAGGGGGTCGACCTCGGTCTGCACGGTCATCATCGGAGCTCCCTTTCCGCGAGGCCCCGCGATGGGCCCACGGTGAGGTTCGCACCGGCGGATGGCCCGATCGAGGGGGCAGACCCGAACAAATCGGCGGGCAACCCCCCGATCGACGGGAAATACGGGCACCGGACCTGAGATATCGCGGTCCGGCCCCGTTCAGCGCTGGTAGATCCACTTTTGAGTCCGTACGGTGTCCCGCACCAGACGGGAGTCGGCGCGAGGAGGTGGTGGGCGGTGACCAGTGCCGACGGCCCGCCGCCGGTGCCGAACCTGGAGGGCCTGATGATCTGGGCCTCGCCGGGCATGGTGGCTGATGTCGCGCGCACGGGCGCCGGCACGATCGCGGCGCTGACCTGCGTGCCCTCGATGACCCTGCACACCCGCGACCAGCACCCGGGCGCCGAGGCGGTCGACGTCATCGCCTCGACGCTGCTGGGTCACGGGTTCGAGCTGCTCGTCGCGTTCGACCGGGCGACGCTGCTCGACCTGCCGGTGCTGCCCGGCTGGTCCGCCGAGCTGGCCGCCGACGGCCACCGGCTGCACGTCACCGAGCCCGGCGGCACGCGGTATGACGGAAACCTCGGCCCGGCCGTGCCGTCGGGGTGGAACGAGGCACTGGAGCGGCGCGGCCTACTCGTGCTGCTGGTGGCCAGCGGCGTCGACCTGGAGCGGCCGGACCGGGCCGCCTCGGTCGACGCGGCCCGCCGTGCCGGCAACGTCGTCGGCGCCCAGATCCGCATCTACCGCACCGACTGAGCCCGGGGCGCCGAACCGCAGGCCGTCGACGACCAGCTCCAGCAGCTGCGCGGCGCGCGCCTCGGCGTGCTCGTCGGGGTGGATCCGCCAGAGAAAGCCGAGCATCAGCAGCACCCCGTCGGGGTCGATGCCCGGCCGGATGCCGCCGTCCCGTTCGCAGGCGCCCAGCAACTCGGTGATCGCCCCGATGACCAGCCGGTAGATCTCGTTGGTCAGGCCCTCGTCGGTGAGGGCGTGCAGCACGTCCGACTGGCCGTACTTGAGCCGCCCGTAGTACGCCAGCCGGTCGAACCACAGCCGCAGCGCGGTCAGCGGGGGGTGTTGCCCCAGCAGTTGCGGGGCGGCGGCCGCGAGCCGTTCCACCTCGTGCCGGTAGACCGCGACGACCAGCGCCTCGCGGTTCGGGAAGTGCCGGTAGAGGGTGCCGGGGCCGACGCCGGCCAGCTTGGCGATGGAGTTCAGCGACACGCCGCTGGAGGTCGTGAGCGCTTCCCGGGCGACCTCGATGAGGTGGGCCCGGTTCTGCCGCGCATCCGCGCGCACGGGCTCGCGCCGCTGCGCCATCGCCCCTCCCCCACGTCCACTTGCGAAGCGGAGAAGTTCTCCGCTACGGTCGACGTTGTTCCGGAGAACTTCTCCGGTCCAGTACACCACATCGCGACAAGGTGGCGTCATGGCCGAGACCGTTCTGGTGACCGGCGGCACGGGATTCGTCGCCGGCCACTGCATCGCCGAGCTCCTCCGGCGGGGCTACGACGTGCGCACCACCGTGCGCGACCGGTCCCGCGAGGCCGCCGTGCGCGACGCGGTCACCTCGGCGGGCCAGCCCGGCGACCGGGTCAGCTTCGCCGTCGCGGACCTCGCCTCCGACGCGGGATGGGCGGCGGCCGTCGCCGGCCGGGATTACGTGCTGCACGTGGCCTCGCCGCTCGGCGCGGACGCCCCGAAGGACCCGGACGCGCTGATCGGGCCGGCCAGGGACGGCACGCTGCGCATGCTGCGCGCCGCGACGGACGCCGGTGTACGGCGGGTGGTGATGACATCCGCGTGTGCCGCCGCCACACCACCCCTGGCCAGCCAGGACAGTGTCAGCGACGAGACCCGCTGGACGGAAACCGACGACCCGACGCTGACCGCGTACCGAAAGTCGAAAGCGGTCTCCGAGCAGGCCGCCTGGGCGTTCATCCGGGACCGGGGCGGCGCCACCACGCTGACCACGGTGCTGCCAGGGGCGGTGTTCGGACCGCTGCTCAGCCCGGCCAACCGCGGCTCCGTGCGGGTGATCGAACGCCTGCTGCGCGGCATGCCAGGCACCCCCCGGATCGGCTTCGAGGTCGTCGACGTGCGCGATCTCGCCGATCTGCACGTGCGGGCCATGGTCGCGCCTGAGGCGGCCGGCCGGCGCTACATCGCGGCCGGCGAGTTCCGCTGGATGTCCGAGATCGCCGAGGAGCTGCGCGCCGGGCTGGGGACGGCGGCGGCCAAGGTGCCCACCCGGAACCTGCCCGACTTCGTGGTCCGGCTGCTGGCGCGGTTCGACCCCGGGGTCCGCGCGCTGGCTCCCTACCTCGGTCGCCGGCACCTGCACAGCTCCGCACGGGCGCTCGAGTCACTGGGTTGGCAGCCCCGGCCCGCCGCCGAGACCGTCACCGACTGCGGCCGCAGCCTCGTCGCCCACGGCGTCGTCCCACTCGCGAAGGAGCCATCGTGAGCACCGCACAGCAAACCCTCACCGACTCCCCGTTCGACGCCGCCTCCACCGCGGCCGACGTCATCGCGGGCATCGACCTCACCGGCAAGGTCGCGGTCGTCACCGGCGGACACTCCGGCATCGGGCTGGAGACCACGCGCGTGCTGCGTGCGGCCGGCGCCGAGGTCGTCGTGCCGGTCCGCTACCCGGAGCGGGCCGCCACCGCACTGGCCGGCGTGCCCGGCGTCGAGATCGAGCGGCTGGACCTCGCCGACCCCGGCTCGGTGGACGCCTTCGCCGAGCGGTTCCTCGGCTCCGGGCGGCCGCTGCACATCCTGGTCAACAGCGCCGGCATCATGGGCGTGCCGCTGTCTCGCAACGCGCGTGGCTACGAG
>Ga0137415_10000179_pt1 | contig 54569 bp, 38 predicted proteins | sample CZODoug3_1_1_16f_FD_183082 | JGI IMG/M metagenome (GOLD analysis project Ga0137415, IMG submission 183082) | Vadose zone soil fungal communities from Angelo Coast Range Reserve, California, USA - CZODoug3_1_1_16fungal (Hybrid Assembly) | ecosystem: Environmental > Terrestrial > Soil > Vadose...
GAAATGGTCGGGGAGAGAGGATTTGAACCTCCGACCCCCTGGTCCCGAACCAGGTGCTCTACCAGGCTGAGCCACTCCCCGACTGAAGTAGTCCCTAGATTCTACTACACGTTACGTGATCTTGCTCGCGTCGGAAAAGTGCTCAGAGTCGGGACCGTTGAAACCAACCGGCAATTTTTCGAACGCGCTTCCTTGCGCAAACCAGGCAACATCGCACTGCAGTCCGCTTCGAAAATGGCCCCTGGAAATGAGTGTACCGCGACGTGGTTCGCAAATTGGAGCGGCCGATCCACTTGAGCACCAGATCATCCGGAACACCGCTTGCCCGAAGGGCGGAAACCCGGCCGCGGCGGGAAGGCATGTAGCCCGCCAGATGCGTGGGCAGGCTTCTTGAGGTTCTGGTTCAGTTTGCCACACGCCTTCGACTTGGAGAGTGCTGTCCCGGTTCGCATCTCGAACACGCGGCCCGCTGTACGCTCTCCGAGGTGCGTCGTCAACATCGCCGGGAGCCCGGGTCGACGTTGACCGCGCGATAGCCCTCTTCGTTTTGACTGTGACCTCTTCCCCATTCCAGACTTTGCGACGGACGATGATCCAGCCTCCGGCAAGGTCGAGATCCTCGACGTGAAGACCGAAAGCCTCGCCCGCACGCAAAAACCCGAGCCGCCGGGCGATGCGAAGAGCACTCGCCGCTGTCCCGGCCGCGTTCACGATTTGAACCATCTCGGCTGGAGAGAACCATCGTGGTCCTTCAAAGGAGCCTCAGGGGGAGCCGCTTGGTGAAGTCATTGAGGCTCTTCTCCTATTCCCTTGGCAGGTCCTGTTTCTGCTCAGGACCATCTTCTCGAGCTTCTCTTGCTTGTTCCGCGCCGTCGAAGTTGCACCCACATTTTGTATCCGCACCTCGTGCGCTTTCAGCTGACCTTCTGGCCAAAACACCCGATGCAGGGCGACCGACGCATTCACGCACACTCATCCTCATCGCCGGTCTCAGAACTTAGGCACGTAGGCGGTGGTGCAGAGCAAGCATGGCTCCTATGTTCGCGATGCGCTCACGCAGCTCGGCTCGTAGTTGGGATGCAATCTCGTCTATTTCATCGGGATCTTCAGCAAGCGCAAGCCTGGCGCACAGTTTGTGAATACGGTCCTCGGTATTTTCGGACTCGAACTGCATTCCGCAGACCTTAGGTTTTGCGGTGCTTCGGCGAGCACTCGCGGGCGTAAAAATAACCCCCGCGCTGGTGGAGGCCGGTTTTCTTGGAGAGAACCCGGGACCAGGGGCATTCAGCGCGGGGGAATGCACTCTTGTATTAGACGACATGCTACTTCAGTCGTCGTCCTGACGAAATACAGTGAAGCGCGTAGACTCGAACGAGCCTTCCGCGCAGCTACTTTTTACATACACCCCTCGTGCAGCTAGATAATTCTTACTTACTCACCACAAGGCAGCTAAATAACTCGAGCATTGGATCGTTGGCGGCGGACATCAGCAAGCACGACTGCGCGCGTGCTTTTTTGGTCGACTCGTTCTCGCGCTGCGCTGTGCCTTCTCGAAGGACGGACCGGCAGGGAGCCGGTACTTGTTAAAGATGAATTCGACGTTCAATAGGCCTTGCGGCCCTGCTCGAGACGCAGTTCGAGGACAGTCCGGCTCGGGAGCGCTCGACACTGGAGCAATACCGCCCAGGAACCCGGCCTGCTGAAGCCATGCGAAGTTGATGAGGTGAGGGGTGGTGATTGGATTGGGACCAAGTCTTGGGTCCAACCTCAGTCTCGGTGCAAGCCGACGCTGCCTCAATGGGTTGATGTGAGCGTCGACTGAAAAGGTATAACATTCCCTTCGTTGGCTTCCTGGTGCTGCCAATATCCCGGGGCGAAACAAGGCAAGCTTTCCCTGGACAACGACCATGGATGGGCGGGTCTCTGGCGTCGTTTCCGGAATCGGACATGGTTGGATACAATGCTTCTTCGGTATTAAAACGATTCAATGAATGTAATCATCACCGCCGACCGGCTCTACACGCCACTCGAACAAATCGAGTGGCCGGTGGTTTTTATCACGGACGGAGTGATCACCGGTGTCCGGTCGCGCCCGGAATGCGAGCTGCCCGCCGGCTCGACGGTGGTCGATCTCGGGGGAGCTGTGCTGGTACCGGGCTTCCTCGACATGCATATCCACGGCGGGGCTGGGCACGACGTCATGGAGGCCAGAGGAGCACTTCCAATCCTGGAGCAATTCCTCCTGCGCCATGGCGTCACCAGTTACCTGCCAACCACGGTCACGGCGCCCCTCGATCAGACGCTGGCCGCCCTGGACCGGTTGGGGGAAGCGATTCAACGCGCAGACCAGGGGGGGCCGATCCACGACGGCTTGCGGGCACGTCCGGTCGGCATTCATCTAGAAGGGCCGTTCATCAGTCATCTGCGACGCGGGGTGCATCCGCCCGCGGATCTGCTGCCACCCACGCTGGAGGCGTTCGAACGATTCTGGGAGGCATCACACGGGCAGATCAAGGTCATGACGATCGCGCCAGAGTTGGAAGGCGCGCGCGCGGTGATCGCCGAGGCCACCCGGCGTGGTGTGTGTGTGAGCATGGGACACTCCGATGCCGATGCAAAAGCCGCTCAGGCCGGAGTAGCAGCAGGAATCCGGCACGCCACTCACACATTTAACGCCATGCGAGCGCTGGACCATCGCGATCCCGGCATCCTGGGTGAGGTCTTGATGGACGAGAGGCTGAGCGCGGAAATCATCGCCGACGGGGTGCATGTGGATCCGCTGGTGGTGCAGCTGTTCCTTCGATTGAAAGGCCCGGAGACCTCGGTGCTGGTCACCGATGCGACAGCGGCAACCGGAATGCCCGCCGGGCGCTATCGTCTGGGCGGTCTCGAGGTCGACGTGGCTGACGGCAAGTGCATGGCGGACGGCAAGCTCGCAGGCAGCGTTCTGACCATGGATAAGGCAGTCCGCAATGTCATGAAGTTTGCCAACTGGGACTTGCAGCAGGCAGTACGCCTGGCCACGCTGAATCCCGCCCGGGCTGTCGGGCTGCCGGCACATAGCGGCAAACTGGTTCCGGGCGCGGTCGCGGACATGGTCGCGCTCAACGCCAACGGCGACGTTCTGCAGACGATTGTGCGCGGTCAAGTCGCGTAGAAATCCGAAATGACAGAGGAGAAGGGCAGAGGATGGCAGAGAAGCGCGAATTTCCCCACCACATGATCAAGGAGATCTTTGAGCAGCCGCAAGGGTTGCACGACACGATCGCGCCTCGTATTTCGCTGCCCGAGGGTGTGGTGCAGCTGAACGAGGTGCCGATCCGTCGCGAGGAATTGCGCGCGCTCCAGCGCATTAACATCGTCGCGTCGGGAACGAGCCGTCACGCCGGCATGGTCGGGCAGTATTTGATCGAGGAACTGGCGGGCATTCCGGTCGACGTTGATTACGCCAGCGAGTTTGAGTATCGCAATCCAATGATCGGGAAGGGCGAACTGACCATCGTCATCACCCAGTCGGGCGAGACCGCCGATACGGGCGCGGCGCAGCGGGAGGCGAAATCGAGGGGCTCGCGAACCGTGGCAATCTCCAACGTCGCTGGCACAACGATTGCGCGCGAGGCCGACGGGGTCATTTACACGCTGGCGGGCCCGGAAATCAGCATTGCCTCGACGAAGGCTTTCACCGCGCAGATGGCGGCGCTGTTTCTGTTTGCCCTGTATCTCGGGCAGGCCCGCGAGAGTCTGCCCAAGGATCGACTCGCCCACTACATTCGCGAATTGCTCGATCTTCCTTCAAAGCTGAAGGTTCTGCTGACGTGCGCGCCGGAGTGTGAACGGATCGCGGAAGAGTTTCACAAAGTGGACGATTTTCTTTTCCTCGGGCGCGCAATCCACTACCCGGTGGCCATGGACGGAGCGCTGAAGCTGAAAGAGGTTTCCTACGTTCACGCCGAGGGCTATCCGACGGGAGAAACCAAGCACGGCCCGAATGCGCTCATCGATGAAAATCTTCCGGTGGTGATCATCGCGACGCGGGACCCCCACGATCCGGGATCGATGCTGCGCTTCGAAAAGACCCTGGGAAACATCGCGGGGTTCAAAAAGCAGGCCAGCCGGGTCATCGCGCTGGCCTCGGAGGGAGACAAGGAAGTGCCGAAACTGGCGGATCACACCCTGTTCGTTCCGGCCGCCCCGGAACTGGTTTCACCGATCCTTGAAATCGTGCCGCTGCAGCTGTTCGCCTACTACATGGCGGTCAAGCGCGGGCTCGATGTGGACCGGCCCCGCAACCTGGTGAAGTCGGTTACGTTGGAGTAGCCGGGTCGGCGAGATCTAGTTGGGTTTGCGGGTTTTGCCGTCGGCGAGGTACTGCAGCATGAGCGCCTCGGCGGCGCTCCGAATGCGGTCATTCAAGGGATTGGACGGCTGGAATGTGGCGTCATTTGAGGGCCTCTGGCGAATTGTTTCGCGCAGCTTCTCGCCAAACTCAGATTCGTTCGTCATCACCTGCAGGTAGAACCACAAGAAGTGGCGCATCTGGTCCAGAGAGGACTTCAGGACCTGCAAGGACTCCAGTTCCGGCACTTCGCTCAGGGCTTCCATCAGCTCGGGATTACCGGGAGCTTCCATGGCGGCACAGTTGAGTTCGCGCTGAATGGCGCGAAGGTCGTCGGTCACACGCAAGATCCGGAGATGAACATCGTCGAGGTAATCGTTCTTGTCCATGCTCAATTTGGGCCCGTGTAAGTACACCTCAACATCGCATCGTGAAAACTGGGTGGACAGATGTCCCACGGGCATGAGCTTTCGTAATTCTTCGTTACCTGCGCGCAAATTGCTCGTCTGGCGCGGGTTTCACGCGGTTACCGGCTGGGGCGAAGTATCGAAGGTACAGCGACGGATCTCCGCCACAGCGCACCTGCGCGGGCCGCGGCAGGGTTCACCGAGGACAGCGGTCCAAGTTTTGGACATTGGTGCGAGGGCATCGCGCGCTCGAGCGAGCGACCGGGTTGCATCCAGGCAGTCACTTGCCTTCCGGGCCTGACCCGGGCACGAATCTGGTGTCCGCTTGCCAGCAAACGGGGGGATCAATCGCTTCTCCCTCGTAGCCGGCACGGCCGGCGGTGAATCTGTGCCGGCTCGCCCTGTGATCGGGTTCGATCCTACCTCCTTTGACAAATCCATTGGGCATGGTTTCATCGGATTTGCCGGTTTCGGATCTATTCTTCTCCGGTATAATTCGCGCCGTCTCAACACGAACGTCCCGCCGGCTGGAGGCGCGCTTGAAGGCCAAACCCTTGGTTTACACGGGGTTTTTTCTGCTCGTCGTTTCGGTGTTGTCGTTGGCACAGCGCGCGCCAGTCCTGAACCAGATCGACGCGCCGCACCCCTACTACTTTCGCGAGATGTATCTGCCCCAACTCACGACCGGCCCCAGTTCCCTGGCATGGTCTCCGGACTCCAGGTCTGTGGTGTATTCGATGGCGGGTTCGTTGTGGCTTCAGCAGATTGACTCGCAGACCGCCGAGCAGCTCACGGCCGGGCCGGGCTACGACTACCAGCCGGACTGGTCTTCCGACGGACAGTGGATCGTGTATGCGAAGTATAACCAGGACGCGGTTGCCCTTTGGGTGCTCGACGTCCAGAGCAAAAAGGCCCGTGCCCTGACCGAAGGCAACGCGGTGAACGTTGAGCCCCGCTTCTCGCCGGACGGTAAACGGATCGCATTCGTGTCCACTTCCTACCACGGACGCTTCCACATCTTTGCAGGTCGCTTCGAAGAAAGCAGCCTGCGCGAGGTGCGGCGGTTGACGGGCGAGAATCGCAGCTCCCTTCCTCGCTACTACTACAGCGCTTTCGACCACGAGATTAGTCCGGTCTGGTCGCCGGATGGTTCACAGTTGCTGTTCGTTTCAAACCGCGGGCACCTCTATGGGACCGGGGGTTTTTGGCGAATGAAGGCACAGCCGGGGGCTGAGGCGCGCGAGATTCACTACGAAGAAACCGCCTGGAAAGCGCGGCCGGATTTTTCTCCCGATGGCAAGCGCATGGTCTACGCCTCCTACTTGGGCCAGGCCTGGCACCAGTTGTGGGTCATGCCGGCGCAGGGCGGAGATCCATTTCCCCTTTCCTACGGTGACTTCGATAATGTCAATCCGCGATGGTCTCCCGACGGCGACAAGATTGCATTCATTTCCAATCGGGGAGGTAATACTTCGCTCTGGATTCAACAGGCTGCGGGGGGCGCGCAACGGCAACTCCTGGTAAAAGACAGGCACTATTTGGCCGCGATGGGGCGCATCGGTCTCATGGTGCAGGCTGACAGCGCGCACCAAACAGCGGTTCGGGTGTTTGTGACTGGCGAGGACGGGCGAGCTTATGCTCCCGACGACGCCTGGATGCAGGCCGACGACAGCTTCGATCGCAGGGAACGCGCTTTCGAGGCCGCCTATTTCGAAAGTGACGGCCGGGCAGACATCGAGGTCCCGGCTGGGCGTGTGACCATTGGTGTCATGAAGGGATTCGAGTATCGGTTTGCGCAGCGGACGGTCGAGGTCAAAAATGGCCAAACCGTGCCGGTCACGATCCGCCTGCAAAAGCTCGCGTTGCCGGAAAGCGCTGAATCGCGCTGGGTCAGTGGCGACGTGCACGTGCACATGAACTATGGTGGCTCATACCGCAACACGCCCGCCCATCTCGTTTTTCAAGCTTCCGCGGAGAATCTTTCGCTCGTCGAGGACCTGGTGGTGAACAAGGAACAGAGGATTCCCGACATTGCGTATTTTCGGACCACGCCGGATCCAGCCTCCACCGCGAGCAATCTTCTGTTGCACGGCCAAGAGTTCCACACCAGCTACTGGGGCCATCTTGGCCTTTTGCACCTGACCGGCAATTTTCTGATCCCCGGCTACGCCGCCTACGCGAATACCGCGGCCGCCAGCCTGTTTCCGACCAATGCCACGATTGCCGATCGAGCCCACGAGCAGCAGGCTCTGGTCGGCTACGTGCATCCGTTCGATACCTACCCTGATCCGGCCAAGGAAACGCTCTCGAACGAACTGCCCGTCGATGTGGCCCTGGGAAAAGTGGACTACATCGAAGTGCTTGGGTTCAGCGATCACCAGTCGACGGCGCGGGTGTGGTACCGACTACTGAACTGCGGCTTCCGTCTGCCCACCGCGGCGGGAACCGACGCCATGGCCAACTTCTCCTCGCTTCGCGGGCCGGTGGGATTGAATCGGGTCTATGTGCCGGTACCGAACGGGCCCCTGGACGTCGAACCCTGGCTGGCGAACCTGAAGCGTGGACGGACGTTCGCGACCAACGGACCGTTGTTGGGGTTCTCTGTCGGGGATCGCGAACCGGGAGAGGAACTGAAACTCACCGCCGGCACGCGCGAGGTGAAATTCAAAGCGTGGATGCGTTCGATCGTACCGCTCGATCATGTCGAGGTGATTTGTAACGGAGTTGTGGTGCGCGAACTTGAGCTCCGCGGCAGTCGCGACACGGCGGACGAAGAAGGCACTCTGCCCGTCTCGTCGACAGGCTGGTGCCTGTTGCGAGCATCGAGTGACAAGGCGGAGTATCCGGTGCTTGACCTCTATCCGTATGCGACCACCAGTCCGATTTACATCACGGCGGATGGCAGCCGGCCGCGCGCTCGGGAAGACGCCTCGTACTTCATCGCTTGGATCGACCAACTCGCGGCGGCAGCCCAGATCAACCAGGACTGGAATAGCGAGCCAGAGAAGCGGACCGTGCTTGAGCAACTGGCGCGCGCCCGCAAGGTGTACGAAGAGATGTTGAACTAGACCCGGCCGCCTTCGGCCGATGGTCGCGGAACCGGGTCGTTTTACTGCCCCGCGCGGGCGTGGGGAGGGCTCTCCGATTCTTGCCTTTCCAGCTGGAGCAGCGCCCTCTTCCGCCCCACTCCCCAGCGGTAGCCGCCCATCTCACCATCCTCGCGCACCACCCGATGGCACGGGATCGCCACCGCAACCGGATTGGTGGCGCAAGCACGGGCCACGGCGCGGGCTGCGGTTGGCCGACCGATCGCCTTCGCCACTTCCCGGTACGATTGGGTCGTTCCGAATGGCAGCGATTGCAGGTGATTCCAGACCCGGCGCTGGAAGGCGGTCGCCTGGATGTCCAGGGGGAGCGCACGATTGAGCTTGTGACCGGTGATCTGGCTCAGCAGCGTATGGGTCCACGCCTGCATGGACTCTTGGTCGTGTTTGCGGGCCGCAAAAGGAAACTCCCGTTTCAGGCCCTCCACGAGTTCATCGTCGGTGTCCGCAAACTGGATCGCACAGATTCCCTTCTCGGTGGCAGCCACCAGCATGCGCCCCAGGGGCGAGTTGGTGCAGGTGTAGCGAATGGTTGCAGCAATCGCGCCCCGGCGGTATTTGTCGGGCGTCATGCCCAGCTGGGACGCGGTGCGTTCGTACAAGCGGCTGCTTGAGCTGTAGCCGGCGTCGTAGAGCGCGTGGGTAACGCTTTGTCCGGTCTGCAGGTTGTGCTTGAGCAAGTTCATCCGGCAGGAATCCGCGTACGCGCGCGGCGTGATGCCGAGAGCTTTCTTGAACGTTCTTTGCAAATGGAACGGGCTTTGTCCAAACGCTGCACCCAAGCGCTCCAGGGTGACGGGCTCATCGAGATGCTGCTCGATGTAGCGGCAGACGTTTTTCACCGTGTCGGTCTGAGGGTTGCGGCCGGCCGACTTCGGGCGGCAACGGAGACAGGCGCGAAAACCGGCTTTCTCGGCCTGCTCAGGCCTGCGGAAAAAAGTCACGTTCTCACGGCGAGGACGCTTTGCCGGACACGAGGGGCGGCAGTAGACGCCGGTGCTGGCCACCGCGAAGAAGAACTCTCCATCCTGCGCGGAGTCCCGTGCCAGAACGGCGTCCCACCATTTCTTCTCCTGGCTAGCTGCCATCGGGGTTTGGTTTCCTTGAGTCAGTATCGCATTCGTGGTCATGTTTCGGAGTATAGGATGGGCGTGCCGCGAGGACTATCCGGAGCTTGCGGTCAAACCAGCTTTCCTGCAAGATGCTGAAGCGGCAGTCGATCCAGTGAAAACCGTCATCCAACTCTGGGTTGTGCTGCTGCTTGCTTCCCCATCGATGATGAGTCAGTCAACTTCGACTCCGCCATGCGGTGACGGCTCCGCAGAAATCCTCGCGCTGGGCTTGAGCCGCGAGATCGTTCTGGACGCCGCCCAGCCCGCGCCCGAGTGGGAGGCCGCCACGCCGGTGGCATTCTGCCAGGACTGGCAGGGCAGTAACCCCGCACCCGACCGCCAAACAGAGGTGCGGGCGCTCTGGTCGGCACAGACCCTCTATCTACGGTTTGAGTGCCGCTATCGGGAGCTGAATGTCTTCCCGGATTCCGGTCCAGACGGGCGTCGCGATCGACTCTGGGAGCGCGACGTAGCGGAAGCCTTTCTACAGCCGGATCCATCCCGCGCTGATGCGTACAAGGAGTTTGAAGTGAGCCCGAACGGATTTTGGATCGACTTAGACATTTCTCCCCGGGCCCGGCCCGATCTCAAAAGCGGGATGAAACGATCGGTTGCCATGGACGAGAAGGCTCGCAGGTGGGCAGCGGAGATCGCCATTCCGATGCAGTCGCTGGCGGCGCGGTTCGATCCGGAGGCAATTTGGCGGGTGAATTTCTTTCGCGTGGAAGGCCGGCACGAGCCCCGGGGATACTATGCCTGGCAGCCTACCCGTACTCCCCAGCCAAACTTCCACGTCCCGAGTGCCTTTGGACGGATGCGATTCGCAGGCGGAAAGCGGTAGCCGGTCAACCGCAGCCGAGGTTGCGGCCGGACGCTGGCCGCGCATCCGCCTCAGTGCGTCAAGGGCTGGAGCGATCCGAGAACGAGCTTCAAACCGGCGCGCTTGCGCAATTCTCCCAGCAGTGCCCGGGCTGCGTTCAGGTAGGTCTTGTTCGAGTCGGACGTGTCGGCCCACACCGCGTCGTAGATCACCTGGGCGGCCTCGTTCAGGTCGATATGCAGGGCCGCTTCAAACAGGTCGACGCGCTCCTGGAGATCCTCGTAGCAGGTTTTGCATACCTCGGCGGGCCTATGAACCTCGGCGTCTTCGCCGGCGAACGTGCATCGCGCCGGGACGGAGGAAGGGACCTTCGAGTCGCTGGCCTGGTGCTTGGACTTGGACTCGCGCAGGAAATTTTCGCGCTCTGCACTTAGAACGTCTCCGTTGGCAGCCTGAACGGGAACCGATTCCCGCGTCGGGATCAATGCGATCGGCGAAACCCGCTCCGACGATTTGCAGATCGGGCAGCTATTCAGGCGCGCGAGATAGTAAGTCTTGCAGGTCGCGCAAGGCAGGCCATAGCCAGATGGCTTGGCGCTTGCCACTTTGCCCCCTGGAATGCCGGGTGTGCTCGTGTCGACAGGAGCCGCGGTTCTCCGCATTTCGGGTTTCAGAGCGGCCCGTACCGCTGCTCCGCTGCTGCCGGTGGATTGAACCATGCGCGTGGAATCCATGCTGGGTGTCCCTTTTGGCTCGGCCTGATGAGCCTGGTGGAGTGCTTCTCGAGGATATTCTAGGAGCGTTCGCGGGAATTGCCGATGCACGGGAGTGCACTCGCCGCGCGTCCGGAGGTACATGGGGAACCACGGTGCGATATCCCGCCGGGCAAGACTGGCGGCCCAAGCCGCCGGGCTGCCGGGGAGCGCTATCGGGGAACGCGAGGGACCATGACCTTCAGCAATTCTTCCTTGCGAGCGCGATAAAGATTTTGGGCCGGGTCCAGGCGCGACGCGTTTTCCAGTTCGGCCAGCGCCTCGTCGTTGCGGTTCACAGCCATCAGACAGGCTGCCAGGGAATAGTGGTTCTGGGCGGTAGGCTCGAGGCGGACCGCTTCGCGAAACTCTTTCTCGGCCGCTTCGAATGACTGCAGCTCGAACAGTGCGGTCCCCAAGTAGTGGTGCGCCAGAGCGGAGTCCGGACTCAAATAGACCGCAAGTTGGAATTCTTCCAGCGCCGCCTCCGGATGGCCCGTCAAAAGCAAAGCTTGCCCGAGTATGCGATGCTCGGGGGCGCCGGTCGGATTTTGCAGAACCGCCGCGCGCAGGTGAGAAATGGCTTCTCTGTAGGCCTTCTTGGCCATGAGTGCGCGCGCCATGCACGCGTGCCCGCTGTCCCACCCGGCGTCCATTTTGTAGAGTTCGTGGAGTTCGGTGATGGCGGCGGCGTAGTCGGCCTTGTCGCAATAGGTGTTCCCCAGGTTGTTCCGGACCGAGGATTGGTCCGGCGCCAAGCGCTTCGCCTCTCGATATTCGGTGATGGCGTCGTCGAGCCGGCCCAGGTCGTGCCATACGATACCGAGATTGCTGTGTGCTTCCCAGAAGTCCGGCCGCAGGCGCAGGGCATGGCGGTAGGCCAGCGCGGCGCCACGCAGATCCCCGCGATCGTGTAGCGCGATGCCCATGTCGTAGTAGACGTCGGGATTTTCGGGCTCGCGAAGCAGCGATTCCTGGTAGGCGTGCAGGGCGGCATCGTATTTGCCGGTTGCGTAAAGTCCAAGGCCCAGGTAGCGATAGGCCTCGGCATTTCGCGGATCGATACTCAGGGCAGTGCGCGCTTCCGCGAGGGTGCTGTCGGCATCCTCGGAGCGATGGAAAACGTAGGCGAGGCGGTTATGCGTCTCGGGAGACCCCGGCGCCAGCCGGGCGGATTCGGTGAATTCGTCAAGCGCGGCATCCCATTGTTCCTGCTGGCGTAAAGCTTCACCCAGGGCGAAATGGAACCGGGCATTGCCGGGCTCGGAACGGACCACCGCAGACAGTTCCGACTCAGCAGCGTCATACCTTTTCTGGTGCATGAGTTGCGCAGCATGAACCAAAGCGAGCGGACAAGACGGGAGGGTCCCGGCAATGGCGGGATGAAGACCTCGCAGGGTCTTCAAAAGAGCCGTATCCGCGCCCGCTGCACGCAGCGCTGCTTCCTCTGTGGCCGAAACCGAGAAAGCGACGCCGCGCTCGGTCAGCAACTGGCTCAGCCGGGAATTCGAGATTCCTCCCGCCAGCCATGCGTACAGATCGCTGCGAGTCACAGCCTGAGGATTCGGCGCTTCTGCCGCGCTATACCCGGGGGCGGCAAACAGGAAGAACAGAAGATGGGCGAGGAACAGATGCTTCACCAACGACTCCTTGTGCGCAGTCGGGAGCTTCTGCGCGGGTCTTCCCGAGACAGTAGCCCGACGGAGTAATGCTCGGGTAGGTCACCGAAGTAATGGGACCGTCAGCTTGCTCATAGGGGGCCGCACACGGCGCGGCCCCAGGGCAACGTAACGCTCTGCTTATCAGTGATATAGTGGACTGAAGTGGAAGCGGGTCTATGATTGACGCGGGCAAGCCCATTCCAGTAACGTAAGAGGTCAGGATACTGACGGTTTTGGGAGGTTTCCATGCTCGAAGGTCTTTTCCAACCAACGCACTTGCTTGTAATTTTTGCCATTGCGTTGCTCGTGTTTGGTCCAAGGAAGTTACCCGAGTTAGGCAAGGGTTTGGGCGAAGGGATTCGCGCCTTGAAGGACGGGATGAAAGACCAGCCGAGCGAAGCAGCCAAGACGCCGCCGTCGAACCCTGACGTCAAGAGCTAGCCGGGGCAGCGCCAGAGAATCGCAGCTGTTTTTTGACGCTCCACTGATTCGCGATCCGTTTTATCCAGTCCAACCTCTTGGTGGTCTTCGGTTGTCCGGTGGGTTGCACCGAGCACTTCCGGAGCGCGAAAAAATCATATCGTCAAGGTCTTCCGGTTGCCCTCATCGCCGGCTGTCACCTCCATCCCATGGAAATGCCGCTTTACTCCTTGATCTCTTCCTGGAGGACGTCTTGTTCAGCGAAAAAGCCGTATTGCTCCTTTTCTTTAGCTGCTGGCCGGCTAGCCTGTTCGCCGACCAGGTGGTTCTGAAAAATGGTGACCGTCTGAGCGGAGCGATCGAGAAGTCGAACGACAGGTCCTGGTCATCAAGACTGAATTTGCCGGTGAGGTGACGGTGTAGTGGACCGCCATTCAGGAAATCAAGTCCGATCAGCCGCTGCACGTTAGCCTGAAGAACGGGCAGACCGTCGTGGGATCGGTCATCACGAGCGACGGCAAGCTTGAAGTCGCCACCAAGGCGAACGGCAGCGTGGAAGCTCCAAAGGACAAAGTGGTTGCCATGCGCAGCGATGCCCAACAGCGGGCGTGGAAGAAAACCCAGCATCCTGGACTGCTGGGAGGCTGGGAGGGGCTCGACGTCGGGTTCGGCCTGACCGGCGGGAACAGCGAGACGAAGAACCTCGCATTGGCCTTCGCTGGCGCTCGGACCGGCTTCGACGACAAATTGAGCCTGTATGCGGGATCGGTCTATGCCACCAGCAGCACGGCAACTCCGAACGTCACCGCAAATACGAACAAGGGTGGTGCCCGCTATGATCGCGACCTCACGCCTCGCCTGTTCGCGCGCTCGCGGGAGTCGGTCTGGGCCTTCACGCAATCAAGGGCCACCCACCACACTCGACATCCGGGGCGGCGTGAACTACACGCATGAAAACTACACGCAGGAAAGGTGTGCTTCCGCCGCACCTGATCCACAATTTCGCCTCCGCCACGGTCGGCGATGCCTTCATGCACAAGATTTCGAAATCGACCTTGATCACCCAGGACGCCTACTTCTTCCCCGACTTCAGCAGCGCCCGGCGATTCCCGAGCAACGTTTGATTTCGGGAGGGTGACGAAGTTCAGCGAGAGGCTGGGCTGGCAGAATGCGTTCGGAGGTGTTTACGTGACCCATCCCCCGAGCGGGAAGAACGGGGATGGCCTCGTGTTCACAACCGGCCTCAACATCACCTTCACTCACTCGAGACACTGCTGCTGGCTCGGCGAAGCCGCGCGTGGGGCGACGTGCGGCTTTGCTTCGTCTTCACCCGGAACTCAGAAGCGGAGCATCCTGATCGCGACGCCCGCGAGGACACCGCCGATAAGAGGGCCGAGGATGGGAACGATTGCATACCCCCAGTCCGACGGCCCCTTGCCGGCGATGGGAAGGATCGAGTACGCGATTCTCGGCCCCAGGTCACGTGCCGGATTGATGGCGTAGCCGGTGGTTCCGCCAAGCGACAGTCCAATCCCCCAGACCAGGCAAGCCACCAGGTAGGGCCCGTAGCCCGGTGGAAAACCGGTCGCGGAGACCGCTTTGGAAAAGATCGCTCCCACCACGAATACCAGAACAAAGGTTGCGATCACCTCACTGACAGTGTTTGCGGCGAGATTTCGGAGGGCGGGTCCGGTGGAGTAGCAAGCCAGTTTTACAGACGGGTCGGGAGTCTGTTTCCAGTGTGGCAAGTAGTGCAACCAGACCAGGGTCGCGCCCGTGATGGCCCCCAGCAGTTGGGCGAGGATGTAGGGAGCGAGTTTCGAAAAATCGCCGGAGACCACCGCGAAACCCAACGTGACAGCCGGGTTCAGGTGCGCGTCAGGACTGCCGCAGGCGATTGCCGTCAGCACGCCGCACAGGACGGCAAAGGCCCAACCGCTCGCAATGACCATCCATCCGCCCCCCTCACCCTTCGATTTTTTCAGCAGGACGCCGGCGACCACTCCGTCGCCCAACAGGATCAGAACCGCCGTACCCATGAATTCGCCGAAGAATGGGGAAGTCATCGTCTGCGACCTCTTTCTGGATGTTCGCTGAGCCGACTACGGGGAGCGCTAGTCCAACCAATCAAAGGAGCGAGACACTGCCTTCTTCCAGAACCGATACATCTGCTGGCGCCTCTGGTCCGCAAGATCGGGGTGCCAGGTGTGGTCGACCGACCAGTTAGCCCGCAGGTCGTCGAGGTCCTTGTAGAAGCCCACGGCCAAACCCGCGGCGTAGGCTGCACCCAGCGCAGTCGTCTCCCTTGTAATGGGCCGCACGACCGGCTTGTTAAGAATGTCGGCCTGGAATTGCATGAGAAGGTTGTTGCCGACCATGCCTCCGTCGGTGCGAAGCGAATCGAGCGCGATGCCGGAGTCCTTTTCCATCGCCTCGAGCACTTCCCGCGTTTGAAAGGCGGTCGCTTCGAGCACGGCGCGCGCCAGGTGTGCTTTGGTCGCGTAGCGGGTGAGTCCGGCGATCACTCCGCGCGCGTTGTCCTTCCAGTAGGGCGCGTAGAGTCCCGAAAAGGCGGGCACAAAATAAACCCCGCCGTTGTCTGTGACCGAAGCTGCCAAAGCTTCGATATCGGAACTGGACTCGATCAGCCCCAGATTGTCACGCAGCCACTGCACCAGCGCGCCGGTGATGGCGATACTTCCCTCGAGGGCATAAATTGCCGGCTGCCTACCCAGCTTGTAGGCCAGCGTCGTCAGCAGACCATGAGCGGAGGCCACGGGCGTCTCGCCCACGTTCATGAGCAAGAAGCACCCGGTCCCGTAGGTGTTTTTCGCTTCGCCGGCCCGGAAGCAGGTTTGGCCAACCAGCGCGGCCTGCTGATCTCCAAGAATTCCGGCCAACGTCACGCCCTGCAGGGCGCTCTCGCGGACAGTTCCATACACTTCGCTGCTAGCGCAAATTCGCGGGAGCATGGCGGGCGGAATGCCGATGTCGGACAGGATTTCGGGATCCCAATCGAGCGTCTTCAGATTCATCAGTTGCGTGCGACTGGCATTGGTCACGTCCGTAATGTGCATGCCTCCGTGGATCCCTCCCGTGAGGTGCCAGACCAGAAACGCGTCGAGGTTGCCAAACAGCACCTCGCCCGTTTCAGCCCGCTCGCCTACTCCGGGGACATGGTCGAGCAGCCAGCGGATCTTGAGACTGCTGAAGTAAGTGGTTAACGGAAGGCCAGTCTTGGCGCGGAAGCGGTCCTGTCCGCCCTGGCGAAACTCAGCCACCGTGTCCGCCACCCGGGTATCCTGCCAGACGATTGCGTTGTACACCGGCCTGCCGGTGTTGCGATCCCAAAGGATCGTAGTCTCCCGCTGGTTGGTGATGCCGATGGCCGCCAGGTCCGATGGACGCAGCGAGCTTTTTTGAAGCGTTGCTGCGATGACTTCCTGAGTGCGGCGCCAGATCTCTTGAGGATCGTGCTCCACCCAGCCGGGCTGCGGATAAATCTGTTGATGCTCTCGCTGTTCGCTGGCCACGATTCGTCCCGCATGATCGAAGACCATGAAGCGCGTGCTCGTGGTCCCCTGGTCGAGGGCTCCTAGGTAGTTCGGCAACTTGGACGACCTTTCTGCGCGTCTGCGGCCATGACGCAGACATGCATCACTCTAGCTACGCTAGGGATGGGTTCAGACGCTGCACCCGATTGCTGTTTGCATCCGGCGAATCCCGGCGACATAGGCTTCCGTAGCCTCGGTTTGCTGCTGGCGAGGCCAGGCCCCCTCCCTTGCGAGATGAGAGGCTACAACAGGAGCCGCCTCCAGGGCCATCGCCCAGCTGAATGGCTGCAAGCCGGTACGCCGGGCCAAAACATCTTCTATGGTGCACGCCATCTCGTTGCGTATGCCGTAGACGATTTCCGCCTGGATCGCGGATCCGCCGCTGACGATCGGAGATCGCAGTTCGGGCCGATCTTTTGCCAGCTGCAGCACCGCGGCCGCCTCGGTTCCGAACTTTTCGGCCAGGTGCCGAGCCGTCGATTCCTCCAGTTGGTATTCGCGCGCTAGCGTCCGCCAATATTCTGGCGTGAATCCCTGAGTACCGGTCAGGGGGTGGTTCCTCGTCTTGCCGCGCTCGACCCTCTGTCCCAGTTGTCGCTGAACGGTGTCGATGGTGTCCTCGGCCATGTGGCGATAGGTGGTCCATTTGCCGCCAAGAATGCTGACCAGCCCACTCTGTCGGTCAACTTCCACCTCGTGATCCCGCACGAGTCTTTGGGTTGGCGCGTGACCGGCGCGCACCAGCGGTCGAACGCCTGCAAACGCCGAGACAACCTCACCGGTTGTGTAGGATTTGGCAAGATATCGGTTCAGATGACGAAGCAGGTATTCGGCCTCTGCCTGAGTCACCGTCAGATCCTCGTTGAGGGTCACTTCCTTGTCGGTTGTACCCACCAGCAAACGGCCCAGCCACGGGATGGCAAAAATGACCCGGCCGTCCTCGGTCTCTGGAATCAGCAAGGCGCTGCGGATGTCGGGGTCGAGGGGTAGGAGAATGTGCGCGCCCTTGCTCGGAGCGAGGCGTTTCGCGGCACCCGGGTTTACCAGAGTGCGAAGCTGATCGGAGAATGGGCCGGTCGCATTGATGAAGGCTTTGGCTCGCAAAACGATTCGCTGCCTGGAGAAGCGATCTTCGGCAAGTGCAGCCGCAAGCCTCCCATCCCATCCCCGTTCAAAGCCGACCACTCTCAAGTAGTTCACGGTCTGGCCACCGGCTTTGGCAAAGGTCCCGACCAGGGCGATTCCGTACCGCGCATCGTCAAACTGGCCATCCCAGTAGGCGACCGCGCCCTTGAGGTCAGGCCGCCCATTCATTCCCGGCAGTTCGCGCAAGGCAGCGTCGCGTGACAGGATGCGACTATCGCCGACACTTGCGTCCCCCGCAATCCACTCGTAGATTTTCATGCCCACACCGTAGTAGGCGAGTTCGAAGCGGCTGAAACAGGGAACAATGAACTCGAGGGGATGAGCCAGATAGGGCGCATTTTGCAGCATCAGGATGCGCTCGCGGAGGGCGTGCTTGACGACCTTGAGCTGGCCCAAGTCAAGGTCGGTCACCGCTTCCTGCAGATAGCGAACGCCGCCGTGCACCAGTTTCGTCGAAGCGCTCGAGGTGGCGGAAGCAAAATCTCCCGCATCGACCAGCACGGTACGCAGTCCGCGCAACTGCGCATCGAGAGCGCACCCGGCACCACTGGCCCCTGCGCCCATGACGCACACGTCAAACTGACCGGTTGCGACTTCGCGCAGCGCGTCGGCGCGGGTGTTCATGAGCAGCTAGATTAGCTGGAAGCGAGAAAGTCGTCGAGTGCGGGATCTGCCTGTGCGGGACTTGCCCCTCGGATGGCGAAGCGGCCGGCTGCCACCGTGGTCTATTGACCGCTGGCAGCCTGCGGATTGTTCTGTTTTTGTACGATGGGAAGATTCGCGCTACTCCAGCCGCCGCCCAGCGCTTTGATCAGAGACACGCTCGCAGCCATGCGACGACCAGCAATCTCGACCGCGGTTCTCTGGTCCGAGAGTGCAAAACTCTGCGCCGTGATCACTTCGAGGTAGGTGGCAACGCCGCCTTTGTAGCGATTGGTAGAAAGCGCCAACGAGTGTTCGGCGGCCGCCACAGCAGCGTCCTGCGTCTTGGCCTCGTCTTCCAGCAATCGCAAGGCAGCCAGACTGTCTTCCACTTCCTGGAACGCTCCGAGCACGGTCTGCTGGTAGTTTGCCGCCGACTGGTCGTAGGCGGCCTGGGCTTCGTCGGTGACAGCCCGGCGGCGCCCGGCATCGAAGGCGGTCACCAGAGCGGAAGCGCTTCCGGCGATGAAGCCGCTGGGGCCGTTGAACCAGCTCGCAATCGAAGTGCTCTCGAAGCCGCCGGTGGCGCTCAGCGTGATGGCCGGATAGTAGGCGGCCCTGGCGATACCGATCTGGGCGTTGGCGGCTGCCATGCGGCGTTCGTTGCCGGCAACGTCAGGGCGGCGCTCGAGCAATTCCGACGGCAACCCCACCGGCACCACCGGTGGCGTGTTCGCAAGCGGCGAAACCGCCAGGGTGAACGTCGAGGCCGGTTGTCCGATCAACACGGCGATGGCGTGTTCGAACTGGGCGCGCTGCACTCCGAGGTCGATGGCCTGAGCCCGGGTGGTCTCCAACTGGGTTTGCGCCTGCGCTACGTCCACCTGGGAAGCGATTCCGCCGGTGTAGCGGTTCTGGGTCAACCGCAGGGCCTTTTCATAGGCCGAAACCGTTGAATTCAGCAGCTGTTCTTCGGCGTCCAGAGCGCGCACCTGGAAGTAGTCGGTCGCGAGTTCGGCATGCAGGCTCAAGCTCACCGATTCAAGATCAGCCGCACTCGCCTGGGCATTGGCGCGCGCCGCCTCCACCGCGCGACGCACTCGGCCCCAAACATCTGCTTCGTAAGAAGCGTCCACGGGAAGCTGCAGATCTGCGTAGTTACTCGCGGGCGAGAGACGCCCGTTGGGACGATTGGTGGACTGGTGACTGCGGGTAACATTCACGCCAGCAGTCACGCTGGGATACAGGTTGGAACGATTGATGCGAACGATGGCGCGGGCCTGTTCGAACTGCGCCTGAGCTGCTTTCAGCGTCTGACTCGAAACGTTGATCTGCTCCTCGAGCTTATTCAGTTGCTCATCTTCGAAAACCTCCCACCACTTGCCTTTTGCGACCTGGTCATTGGGCTGAGCTGCTTTCCAGGCAGGAGGAAGCTCTTTGTACTGGGGAGGAGCAGGGGCGGCGGGCCGCGCATAGCGCGGTCCGACCGTGCACCCGCCAAGCAGAAGCAGACTCAGGCTCGTGAGCGTCCAGCCGCACCAGTATCGCGGCCCGGTGGAGTGCGGAGCCTTCACTTTGCGCCTCCGGTCGAACTGGCACCCTGGGCCAGACGAACCTGTTGTCCGGAGACGATAGAGTCGGGTGGGTTGACCACCAATCTTTCATCTCCGTTCAGTCCGGTGAGCACTTCCACTTCGCTTCCATAATCGCGACCGAGCGTGACCGGAATCAGCGATGCCTTTCCATCCTGCACCGACGCTACCCGCAAGCCCTCGGCCCGGAACAACAGCGTGTTGACCGGAATCGTGAACGTCGCCACGCTTCCGGGAATCTTCAGGTGGACTTCTGCGTAGGCTCCGCTTAAAAGCTCCCCGGTCGGATTCCGGACTTCAATTTCCACCAGCAACGTGCGGCTGGCCAGCTCGATTGCGTCCGCGGTGCGAACCAACGTGCCCTCGAAATGCCGCCCGGGAAACTCTGCCAGGGTGAGGTCGGCTTTCAATCCTGGCTTGGTGAGCCGGGAGTAAATCTGGGGAACATTGACATAGACGCGCAGCTTCCCGGGCGCGGCGATATGGAAGAGCTCGCTCTTGGCGCCGCCACTGGACCCCGAATCAATCAACTGGCCGATGTCGGTATTGCGTTGCGTGATGATCCCGTCAAAGGGCGCATAGATTTTTTGAAAGGACTGCAGGTCCTGGAGCCGGTGCACGTTGGCCTGTCCCGACAGCACGATCGCTTTTTTGGCCGCGTAGTCGCTGGTGGCGTTATCGGCATCCTGCTGCGATACGGAATCGCTTTTCAGCAGGCCCTGATATCGCGTCGCGGTAATCTCTGAAAGATGCATGTTGGCTTCGGCGGTTGACAGATCTGCGCGCGCCTGGTGAAGTTGCTGATCGACTTCAGGCGTGTCAATTTCCGCCAGCAGCTGCCCCTGCCTGACATGCGCGCCGATGTCGGCGTACCAGCGCTTGAGGTAGCCATTGGTACGCGCGTAGATCGGAGCATCCTTGAAGGCCTGTACGTTCGCCGGGAGCACGATCTCCTGGCCGGGCGCGGCCCGTTTGGGCTGCACCACGATCACGGCTGGAACCGCCAGCTGATTGGTCTCTGCCCGGAGAGCAGCCCGCGCCCTGACCCGGGGTACGATGCCAGAAATCACCACGGTCGCCACCACCGCCAGGGCAAGGACCACAACCACCCAGCGCCGCCGCGGCTGACCGGCATGGTTGGCACCGGGGGTGGTCTGAGGGCCTGAGGCTGTGAGTGGCTGTTCCACGTTGTGCTGTTCTTCGACCCGCATCTTCAATTCTCCCGACTTCGTAAGACAGATGTCTAAATCGCGCGCCCGGATTCGCTGCCGGCCGGCTGCGCACGCCGTCCGTGCAGGACGCTGAAAAACACCGGCACGAAGAACAGCGTCGAGACGGTGGCGAGCAGCAAGCCGCCGATCACCGCGCGCCCAAGAGGGGCGTTCTGCTCGCCGCCCTCGCCCAGCCCCAATGCCATCGGAACCATGCCAATCATCATGGCCAGGGCCGTCATCAGCACCGGGCGGAAGCGTGTAAATCCGGCTTCGAGCGCGGCGGAAACCGAATCCTTGCCCTCTTCCATTTGCTCCTTCGCAAAGCTCACCACCAGAATGCTGTTGGCGGTCGCCACCCCCATGCACATGATGGATCCGGTGAGCGCCGGAACGCTCAGGGTCGTGCCCGTCACGAAAAGAAACCACGTGATTCCGGCAAGGGCGGCCGGGAGCGCGGAGATGATAATGAAGGGATCGAGCCACGACTGGAAATTCACGACAATCAGCAGATAGACCAGCAGGATGGAAAATACCAGGCCACCCAGGAGCCCGATGTAAGACGAGCGCATCGTCTGAATCTGTCCCCGGACCACGATGCGGGCGCCTTTCGGCAGGTCTTTCTTGCTGTCGTCGATCACCTGGGCCAGGTCACGCGCAACCCCACCGAGGTCACGCCCCTGGACGGTGCCGTAAATATCGATGACCGGTTGAATGTCGTAGTGGGAGACCACGCCCAGTCCCACCCCGCGTTGTATCGAGGCCAGACTGCCCAGAATCTGCGAGGAGGCGCCGCTGGCGCCGGTGACCGGGATATTCTCAAGCCCTTGCAACGAGTCGATGCGGTACTGAGGCGTCTGGGTCGCGATTGCGTAGCTGACGCCGTTTTTCGGGTTGAGCCAGAAGGTGGGTGAGGTCTGAAAACTTCCGCTGAGAGAGATCAGCAGGTTGTTTGCGATATCCCGTTCGGTGAATCCGACCTGCCCAGCCTTGGTGCGGTCAACATTGACGTGCAACTTGGGCTGATCGAAGGCCTGCTGGATTCGCAGGTCGACAGCCCCGGGGACGTACCGGATCTTCTCGAGCAAAGCATCGGCAAAGCGCCGATTGTCGTCGAGATTGTAGCCCACGATCTGGACATCAATCGGAGAAGGCAAACCGAAATTCAAAATCTGGCTGATGATGTCGGCGGGCAGAAAAGAGAAGGTCACACCCGGGAACTCGTCCGCGAGTTTGATTCGCAGGTCGTGAACGTACTTCTCCGTCGAGCCATGCCTCTCCGACAGGCTCACGAGGATGTCGGCGTCGGCGGGGCCGACCGGAGCCGAGGTGCTGTAGGTGAGGTTGATGCCGCTGTATGGCAATCCGATATTGTCGATGATGCTCGACACTTCAGTTTGCGGGATCTGCTCGCGAATGGACTGCTCGACCAGGTCGCACAGGCGAGCCGTCTCTTCAATGCGCGTCCCGGTCCGGGCGCGCAAGTGAAGCTTGAATTGACCACTATCGACGGCGGGGAAAAAATCCTGGCCCAACCAGGGCACCAGCATGACGACCGATACCAGACAGGCCACGAAGAATCCGATCAGAAAGACGCGCTGCTGATGGAGACAGCGCTCCAGCAGGCGGTGGTAGCGCTCGCGGAAACGCTCGAAGGCCTGCTCGAAGCGAACCTGCATGCGCACCAGGGGGTTGCTGCTCGATTCCGAAACGTGGCCCGCTTCTGCTTCGTGTCCCCGCAACAGGTACTTCGCCATGGTGGGCACAACCGTCCGGGAAAGTAGGTAGGAAGCCAGCATGGCGAACGAGACGGCCTCGGCGAGCGGCACGAACAGGTAACGGGCCACGCCGGTCAGGAAAAACATCGGGACAAACACGATGCAGATGGCAAGCGTGGAAACAAAAGCAGGAACCGCGATCTGTTGGGCGCCATCGAGGATGGCATGCTCGACCTCCTTGCCCAGCGCGATGTTGCGGTTGATGTTTTCAATTTCGACGGTAGCGTCGTCGACCAGGATCCCGACCGCCAGCGCGAGTCCGCCCAGCGTCATGATGTTGATGGTCTCGCCGAGCGCGCTCAGGCAGATGATCGAGGTCAAAATGGAGAGCGGAATCGACACGGCGATGATGACGGTACTGCGCCAGCTTCCCAGGAAGATGAGAATCATCAACCCGGTGAGACAGGCTGCGATGATGGCTTCGCGTACCACGCCCTGAATGGAAGCCCGCACAAACAGCGACTGGTCTGCCAGGAGCCGGATGTTGAGATCGTCCGGAAGGGTTCTCTTGATGTCGGGCAGCATGCCCTTGATACCGGACACGATATCGAGGGTGGAATTGCTGCCCGCTTTCTGCACGGTGAGCAAAACCGCTCTCTGCCCGTTCACGCGCGCGATGTTGGTTTGCGGAGGAAACCCGTCGCGCACATGGGCGACATCGCGAATGTAGATGGTGCTGCTGCCCACGGTCTTGATCGGAAGATCATTGAGCTCCGCCACGGTCTTGGGGCTGGCGTTCATGTCGACGTCGTATTCGAGCGGCCCAATCTTGGTCGTACCGGAGGGCAAGATCAGATTCTGCACCCCCACGGCGTTGACCACGTCCAGCGGAGACAGGCCCTTGGCCTGCAGCGCGGCCGTGTTCAGGTCCACTTGGACCTGGCGCTGTTTTCCGCCGTACGGATAGGGAATGGCCGCGCCCGGCACCGTGATCAAGCGAGTTCGAATGAAATTCACTCCGTTGTCAAACAGCTGTTGCTCGGACAACTGCTGCCCTGAAAGAGCCAACTGCAGAATGGGCACCGTGGACGCGCTGTAGGTAATGACGAGCGGGGGCGTTGTCCCGGGCGGCAACTGCCGCAGTTGCGTTTGCGAGATGGCGGTCACCTGGGCAATCGCCTTGTTGATGTCCGCATGGGGCTGGAAGAACACCTTGACGACGGCGATCCCGTTCAGCGATTGCGACTCGATGTGCTCGATGTCGTCGACCAGGGTCGTCAGAGCGCGCTCGGTCACCGACGTGATCCGGTTGCCCATGTCTTCCGAGGAGAGTCCGGTGTAATTCCAAACGATGCTGACGACCGGGATGTTGATTTCGGGAAAGACGTCGGTCGGCGTCCGCAGAATAACGATGGGACCCAGAATCAGGATAAGAAGCGCAAGTACGGTGAACGTGTAGGGCCGCCGTAAAGCTAACTTAACAATCCACATGATGATCTCTTTGACGCAGACTAGTAAGCCGGGCCTGCGCCGGCATGGCAGACAACAAACGATCGCCAGGATGTTTCAGACACGACCCCAGAGAGTACCGTGCAACGTTCTTGCCAGTGCCTGCGGCTTGCGAGGCAACAAGGTATTTGATGATCTGTGAAGGACTTAGGTGCAGGTTGTTTCCCGATCCGGGACATCAGCGCGGGCTGGAAGTGTCGACCTCTCGACACCATTCGACGTTGGGGGGTTCGAGCCGTCTTTATTCGTCTGGCTTCATTCTTCTGGCTTCCGTCTGATTCCCAGGCGACGCATGCGGTAAATGAGGGTGGTTCGGGGTAGCCCAAGGCGCGCGGCGGCTCCCTGGGGCCCGCCCAGCACCCACTGGCAGTCGCGCAGCACCTGAAGAACATGACGTTGTTCGACCTCTTTGAGGGTGGAACTTGCGGAAGTCTTCGACCGAGTGTCCCGCAACTCGCTCAACGGCGGACGCAAGACCGGGCCTTCGGAGAGAATCACCGCTCGCTCCAGGAAATTCTGCAGCTCACGAATGTTGCCGGGCCAGGGGTAGCGGGCGATCGCTTCCATGACCGAGCCCGGAATTCGCTCGATTTTGCGGTTCATCGTTTTTGCGTACTTGTCGACGAAATAGCGAACCAGGATCGGGATATCTTCGCGGCGTTCCCGGAGCGGGGGGATCATGACGGGAAATACGTTCAGCCGGTAGTAGAGGTCGGCACGAAACTGCCCCTGCTCGACCATCTTGCTCAGGTCGCGATTGGTGGCCGCGACCAGCCGTACGTCGGTGCGGATTGATCGCGTCCCACCCAGCCGCTCGAATTCCTGCTCCTGCAGCACGCGCAAAAGCTTGGGCTGCAGCTCGAGCGGAATGTCTCCGACCTCGTCGAGGAAAAGAGTGCCCTTGTCGGCGATTTCGAAGCGGCCCACCTTGCGCGCGATGGCTCCTGTAAAAGCCCCGCGTTCGTGGCCGAAAAGCTCGCTCTCCAGTAGGCCGAGCGGAATGGCGGCGCAATTGAGTTTCGCAAAAATGTTCTCGCGCCTGGTACTCAATCCGTGAATCGCCCGCGCGATGAGTTCTTTTCCGGTCCCGGTCTCACCCTGGATGAGCACGGTGGTCTCGTTGGGGGCGACGGTTTCCACCTGATGCAGGACCTGTCTGAGGCCGACGCTGTCGCCGAGAATATCTTCGAACTGGTGTTCGGTCCGGATCTCGTCGCGGAGATAAAGACCTTCTTCAGCAAGCCGCTCTTTGGACTCGCTGAGTTCGCTGAATTCCAGGGCGTTCTCGAGGGCAATGGCAACCTGGCTTGCCACCTGACGCAAGAACTCCACATCCATCTCGGAAAATGCATTGCCGCGCCGGTCAAGCAAGTGCAGCACACCGAGCGTGCGGTTGCCGCGAATCACGGGCAGGAAGCATCCCGACTGGAATCCTTCCGCGGCGTTGACTTTCAGCGCCATGGGCGCCAGGGACTTGGGTGCCTGGCCAAAAAGAACGGGCTTGCCGGTGCGGTAGGCGGTTCCAGGGCTGGTGCCGTCCATGGGCAGAATCATCTGGTCCTGCATGAACCCTTTGCCGGCGGGGAAATCCAGTCCGTGGACCCGCAACTGGTCTTTCTGCCGATCGGGCAAGGAAAGGCAAGCCGCGTCGCACTGCATGGCATTGCGAACGCTCGCAGGAATGGCTCGAAACAGTTGCGGGAGCGCCAGATTGGACACGACCGCGTTATTCACGTCGAGCAAGAGTTTCAATCGATCCCGCTCACGCACCACCTGCTGCTGCGCAAGTTGTGCGTCCTCATAGTTGAGAGCGCTCTCGACCGCCACCGCCACCTGCGACGCAACCAGTTGGAGGAGGCCGAGTCCAGCAGCGCCATAGGCGTTCGGCCTCGAATTGCCCAGATTGAAGGTGCCCAGCCGACGCCGTGCCGTCGTGAGAGGCAGGCTGCAGAACGAGGTCACGCCGTTCTCGAGAAGCATTTTCATCGCCCGCGAAAAGTGCGGTTCTTGGCCCGTGTCTGCGATGATCAGGGGCTTTTGGGTACGCCAGACTTCCGCCGAGGGCGACTCGGTCATGCCGAACGCCGCCCCGGGTTGAATCGTTGCGGCGCTTTCCGAGTGAAGGGTGTGCAGGCGCATTACCTGGTCCACCGGATCATGCAAGATCAGGCTGAGGTAGGTGAAGTTGAGCACGGTGTGAAGCCGGCGGCCGAGGTCCTGGAACAACTCGGTCAGACTCTTGTGGGCGGCAATCGCCTGCGAAACTTCCAGCAAAGTGATGTACTGGCTATCGGAAGCGTCATCGAATTTTGTCGGGAGCGTTGCCATGCCGTTGCCAGCGCCTGGCTTCGCCGATGAACCGACCGGCGAAACCCTGCCTCCTTGTACCGCCCCGAGCACAAGAAAGCCCTGAGTGGCCACTGGAACGCCACCCGGCGTTGTCATGAGTATACCGTGCGGCCTGTCGAAATCTCGACACATCCAGGGTTCAGGGCGGCAGGCACACGCAGTGTTCGCGCACAATGACTAATGCATACATCTCATTCTAAACGGATTACGTATCCCTGGGGGCCAGCCGCCTGGTTGGCAACCACGGTGCTTCCATTGCGGGCGAGTTCAACGATCGATGCTAAAGATCACAACCAGGGAGCATTCAGGCGCAATCACCTTCATCCTGGAGGGGCGGCTCTGCGGCCCCTGGGCTAAGGAAGCGGAATTGGCATGGACGCGGCTGCTGGCGAGCAGCCCCCAGGCGGAGATCCGGTTGGATCTGGCGGGAGTGACCTTCATTGATCGTGCAGGTGAGACGCTGCTGACAGCGATGCTCAGTCGCGGGACCAAGGTCCGGGCCAGCGGGGTGCTGATCAGTCACTTCGTGGAGGAGGTGCAGCAGAGAGTCTCCGAGCTAGCAAGCCAAAGGGTTTTCAAACCATCCCGAGGAACGCCGGAGTCTGCATGAAACTCCGGCGTGCCGAGCTAACCGGCCCTCCCCCAAGTGCAAGGGTTGCTCTCGGAACTTGAAAAAGCAGCGGCGGGCCCGCGCGATCAGCTGTTTTGCATTTCGCGCAGTGCCCGCCGCAAGTGCTTTCTTGCGTCATCTTCGCTGATTCCAAGCACGTCCGCGACTTCGAGAAGCGTGAATCCCTGAATCTCTTTCAGGACGAAAACATCCCGGCGCGGCTGCGGAAGCAGAAAGGCCCGCAGCATGGTCAGCTGGAACGATCGGCTGGCATCCTCGCCCGGTATGACGCAGGAATTGCTGCACGAGTCCTGTTCCCTGATTGGCCGACCACGCACGATCATTCATTCACCCGTCCCATGGCCATCGTGCGTTCGCGGCCCAATCCGTTTCACAGAATCGCAAAAGCTCGGACAAAAACTTTCGCCCACGAGCTCCCGCGGGTGTCGATAGACCGCTCCCCACTGTCCCTCCGGCAGGCGAGCCTGCTCTGCCTGCTCTGCACAAGGTCTTTTCTGGGTGTAAGATAACTGCCACTCCTGCGGTCCCTTGAGGCAAGCTCTTGCAATTTCAGCCCTTTGATGAATCCTACGTGGAGCGTTTACGATCCGGGGATTTCCGGACTCAGGAGCATTTTGTCGCCTATTTCGGGGAATTGATCCAACTCAAGCTGCGCGCTCGCCTGCATAGTCCGCAAGCCATCGAAGACGTGAGGCAGGAGACCTTCGTGCGAGTCTTCACTGCTTTACGCAACCCGGGAGGGATTCGTCAGCCCGAGCGTCTGGGACCCTTCGTCAATTCAATTTGCAACAACGTTTTGATGGAGCACTACCGGCGTGTTTCCCATGACACACCGCTCGCAGATGAAAACGGCCAGGATTTTCCCGATCCTGTGATCGACGTGTTGGGGGCGGTCGCGGCACGTCAAATGGAGAACAAGGTTCGGCAGATTCTGGAAGAAATGTCGGAGCGGGACCGCTCACTGATTCGCTCCCTGTTCATCGAAGAACGAGACAAGGATGAGGTGTGCCGCGAACTCGGGGTGGATCGGGACTATCTTCGCGTCCTGCTGCACCGAGCCAAGCAGTCTTTTAAGTCGCTCTATCTAAAGCACATCGATAGGCGGCCGCCCCCGACACTCAAGTAGAGGGATCTCGATGAAACGATTGGGAACGTCGATTCACTACACAGATAACAGAGGGGGGTAGTGATGGATCACAAGGACGCAGTCCGTCTAAGGGCGACGGAAAGGTACTTGCTGAACGAGTTGGATCCCGACCAACTTGATCAGTTCGAAGAACACCTCTTCGATTGTCCGGACTGCGCGATCGACGTTCGTGCGGCAGCCATGTTCGTGGAACAAAGCAAAAACGTACTGGCCGCGGAGGGCACAACCGTGCTTGCACAGGCGGCGATTCCTGTCCGGCAGAGTTGGTTCTCCTGGTTTCGTCCGGCGCTTGCGGTGCCGGCGATGGCAGTGCTCCTGGCCGTCGTGGGGTACCAGAACCTGGTTCAGCTGCCCGCCATGAAAAGTGCATCCTTGCTGCCGCAGCTCATGCCGTCGGCGTCGATCAACATCGCGACGCGCGGAGCGACTCCGGTTATCTCGGCAAGGAAAGGCCAGGACTTTTCTCTGCTCGTCGATTTGCCTCCAGATAACGGCTCCTCTTCCTACCTTGCGGACTTGTACAACCCGGCGGGAAAGATAGAATGGTCGCTCGCGGTTCCGGCGGAAGCGGTGGCAAACGACAGCCTGTCGGTCCGCGTGCCGGGAACCCAGCGCCAGGCAGGTATTTACGTTTTGGCAGTTCGCGGGGTTCCTCGCGACGGCAACAACCCTTCGGAAATTGGCCGACATCCGTTTGAATTGCGGCTCCACTAGCTCCCAACAACTGCGCTTAAGGAGATACCGATGTCACTTCGCAACGGGAGAATCCACTATTTTCACGCGGACGCCACCGCGCTGGGTGGACACATTGAACGCCCCTTCGTAAGAAACATTCCAGTTCAGTCTCCCACATCGCTGGCGCCCGTTGGCGGAGAGACCGACGCCGCTTCGTCTGACTTCAAATTCGAGGGAATCGTTTCCGCGAGCGCAACGAGCACTCGAGTCGAGGGCAGCTTTCTGAACGGTTTGCCAACGACCAGGATGGCCGCGATCGTCGAGGACTTGAACGTTCTGGATACCGTGCGAGCGCAACAGGTGCTAGCGTATATTTCCAGCGAGCACCCAGGTGAGGAACCGGACGTGCCCCGAATTGACTTCGGCAAGACCGGCATCACGAACCTGCGAGTGGGCGACAGCGTTCTCACGGTTCATCTCGATCTGAAGCTGCTGAAAAATGGGAATGGAGACCACTTTCCCAAACGGCCTCCGGTCTATGACAAGAAGCTTTGGAAGAGGGCCGGCCAACCATTCGACGAGGATAAAGGATTCCTAGTGTGCTCGTTGGTGGACAAAATCGAAGTGATCCGGGGCAAGTTGCCAGGCAAACTGGTGGAACCGAACATCCTCGAAATCCCCAACTTCGGACGGCTGCACCTGGCCGAGTTTCTGGTCGATGGCCAGTCGTATCAGCTAATCATGATGCGGTTCGAGCTGGGATGCCCGACCGTGGGAGCGGTCACCGTTTCCAGCGGGAAGGTAAATGGCGGCGGGCATTAAGATCCAGCCTCGCCATCGGCCTTGTGATGTTGGCCGCAGTGGGCTGCACGCGCCACCGCAATCCACAACCCGAGTTCGAGCGATTACTGCAGTCGCTGCGGCGCGGAAACCTCGCCCAGGCGCAGCAAGGGGCAGAGAGGGCTTCCCGTGATTACTCCCGCCGCGACGCCTTGTGGTCCTGGAGATTCCGGGTCTTGGCGGCGAGTGCTCTGAGCTTCAGGGGCATGAGCAAAGATGTGCTCTCCACTCTGAACGCCGAATTACCGCAGGCCCTTACGAACACGGAGGTCGCCTCCCAAAAGCTGATCCTGGAGGGTTGGGCCTATGCCGACCTGCATCGTTTTCCGGAGGCAGAACGGGCGCTCGCCAATGCCGAGATCCTCTGCTCTGGCTCCGACAGTTCGGTATCGGGCGACTTGCTGAAGACACGGGGCCTGTTGGAGATCGAGAAGGGCAACTATGAACGCTCGTCCGATTTCTTCTTAAAAGCCTTGTCCGTCGCTCGCCGGACGGGTGATGAATTCCTGCAGGCTTTGGCCTTACTGGACCTCGGGAAAGCCGCTTTGTTGCGGGAGCATTTCGATGAAGCGATCGAGTGGTCGAATGCGGCGTTGAACGCGGCCCGGACGATCGACGCACGATTGGTCACCGAAACCTCCCTCGGCAATCTGGGCTGGGCTTACTACAAGACCGGGGATCCCGACAGGGCCCTCGAGTTGTTTGTTGAGGCTGAAAGACGTGCTCGCGAACTCAGCTCTCCGGGCGATGAAGTTCTTTGGCTTACGACTGGGGGCTATGTGTACGTCGACCGGCGCCAGTTTGCAACGGCAGAAGACGCCTACGTCAAAGCGCTCCGCCTGGCACGAGAGCTCGGCAGCAAGGAAAACATACTGAACGCCCAGATTTCTCTCGCGCTTGTCAGTGTGCTGGAGGGGCGACTCGATCTTGCCAGGCAATACAGTGAGGAGGCGATTGCATCGGCGCGCAGCGATGGAAACCGGGGCGATGAACTCTATCCTCTGCTCGCCAAGGGACAAGTTTGCGTGCGGTCGGGAAAGATGCGCCAGGCCGAGCAGATCTTTCTCGAGGTCGCCAACGACCCGAAGGTTGACCACTCCCTGAAGTGGGAGGCTCAGCACGAACTCGCCAATGTCTATGCCGCTGAGCATGAGCTCGCAAAGGCGAGCGACGCGTACCGGACGGCTCTGGTCACGTTCGAACAGGCGCGCCTGGCCATCGAGCATGAAGATGTCAAACTCCCCTTCTTTGGAAATGCGAACAGCCTTTACGACGACTACATCAGTTTTCTGCTCGCCCAGGGAAAGACCGCTGAAGCACTGACCATCGCCGATCATGCGCGTGCCCGTACCCTCGGCGAAGGACTCGGACAGTTGGGTCCGGCCGAGGCCGGCCTCCCGGCGGCGGTCGATGCTCCGCGCATTGCCCGCAGTACGGGCGGCGCCGTACTCTACTACTGCCTCGGGCCGAAGCAGTCTTACTTGTGGGCCATCACTTCGGAGAGGACGAGCCTGTTCCGGCTCCCCGCTGCGGCTGAGATCGATGCAGTTGTAAAACGCTACCGTAAGGCGCTGGAGAGGCCTCAGGAAGGGATTGAGTCTCAGAACCCCGATGGCCTTGAACTCTACCAAATGCTGGTCCAACCCGCCCGGCAAGTGATCGCCAAGAGCACTAAGGTCTTTATCATCCCTGACGGCAGCCTGAACGGGTTGAACTTCGAGGCGCTGTTGGTTCCCGAGCCCAAGGTGCACTACTGGATCGAGGATGCCACGATCGCAAATGCCAGTTCGTTGCGGTTGCTCGCTGGTTCCCGGGCGCGCATCCGGACGCGCGCCGGCAAGTTGCTGCTCGTCGGCAACCCCGTCGCACCCACTCCCGAGTACGCGACGCCGCTGCAGGCGGCCACGGAAATGGCGAACATCGAGGAACATTTTCCTGCGAGAGACCAGCAGGTCTTTGCCGAAAACCAGGCGACTCCAGCGGCCTACCTGGCGAGCAAGCCCGAGCAATTCGCTTACATCCACTTCGTGGCGCACGGTACCGCCAGCCGGTTGAGTCCGTTGGATTCCGCAATCGTACTGTCACGGACCCACCCCGAGGATGATTCTTTCCGTCTGTACGCCCGAGACATCATTCGGCGGCCGCTGCGCGCTGACTTGGTCACGATCTCCGCCTGCTACGGTGCCGGCTCGCGCGCCTATTCCGGAGAAGGGCTGGTCGGATTGTCCTGGGCATTCCTGCGTGCCGGTGCCCATAATGTGATCGGCGCACTGTGGGATGTGAGCGACGCTTCGACTCCGCAACTCATGGACCGCATGTACGCGGAAATCCGAAAGGGCAAGCGCCCAGAAGAGGCGTTGCGGCTCGCGAAGCTGTCCATGCTGCATTCTGACAACGCGTTCCGCCGGCCGTTCTACTGGGCCCCGTTTCAGTTCTATACCGGGTCATGATCCGCTAGCAGCTCACCAGCAAGCCCACAAACCGGCGAATGGTGACTGCCGTGCCGGGCTACTGTGTAAGCTGAAATCTCCGCTTCAGCGGCAGATTGTCGGACGACCCGCCGACCCAAATCGTGAAGTCCCCAGGCTGGGCCGCCCAATCCTTGTTCTCGACGTCGTAGTAGGAAAACGCGCGACGATCGAGAGTCAGGGAGACATGTTTGCTCTCGCCTGGCTTCAAATCCACCTTTGCGAAGCCCTTCAATTCCCTGACTGGTCGGGGGACGCTGGTGTGTGCGTCACCCACATACAACTCCGCCACTTCGGCCCCCTCGACTCTGCCGGCGTTGACCACATCAAAGGCAACCGTGACGGGTTCGTTCAGATTCCCGGACTGCGGCACAATCGAGAGGTTGCTGTAGACAAAGGTCGTGTAGGAGAGCCCATATCCGAAAGGAAACAACGGCTTGACGCCGGCTTTGTCGTAATGACGGTAACCGACGAAAACACCTTCGCTGTAGGTAACTTTTTTGCTCTCGGCGGGATCAGCGTAATAGCTCCTGGAAACGGCGTTCTCTTCGAAACGCCGGTCAAAACTCACGGGCAACTTGCCGGACGGGTTTGTGTCGCCAAAAAGCAGCTGCGCAAGAGCTGTACCGCCTTCCTGTCCTGCGTACCAGGATTCGAGCAAAGCAGGCACGCGATCGACCCATGCGTTCATGTCTACTCCACCGCCCGAAGTGATGACCACAATCACATTCTTGTTCGCAGCCAAGGCTGCCTGGATCAGCACGTCCTGCCCGGGCGGCAAGCGGAAGGTGCGGTCCGCGCCTTCGCTCTCGCTGGAGGGATCAAACCCGACTGCAACCACGACCGCATCCGCCTCACCTGCAATCGTCGCAACATCCGGAGACACCACCGTTGCCTGATTCACGATTCCAAGCCGTACGTTCGGATCGCCAAACAAGCGGCGCAGTTCCAGGCGAATTTTATGGGGCCCGGCCGGAAGGTCGAGGAGCGCGTAGTTGACCAGAGCGGTCGCGCGATTCCAGTTGTCCACTGCCAACTTGTCGTCCACGAACAACCGGTACGCACCGTCCTCGCCCGGTCCCTGCACGAATGCCTCGTACTTGCCCGCGTCCCTGGCGAGGTAATATCCGTTCCACCGAGCCGAGCGGAAGCGCCCAGGAATGCTGTAGAACGATGGCCACTCAAACCCAAAGTTCACATGTTCATCGATGCCGTTCTCGGCTGAATTGCCGCTCAGATCGTTCGACAAGAAATGCTCGTATTTCAGTCCTGGCTTGGCAGTGCCCGAGATTTCGGTGATGAAGTCTGTACGGTCTGCCATCTCGGAGAGCGTCGGAATCCCGGGCGCATAGGTGACCCTCACGGCACCGCCTGCATAGTTGGCCAGCCCTTCAAGAAAGCTGACGGCATGAAACGGACGTACACCCGCACTTCCACCGCCCACGGGCTGTCCTGGATAGGCGTCCGGGCCAAGGACCGCCAGCTTTTTCACCTTCAACTTATCCAGCGGCAGCAGGCCGCCGTTATTTTTCAGCAGCACCATGCTCGACCGAGCGGCCTCGAGCGCCACCTCCCTGCCTCGGACGTTGTACACGGGAATCGAGGGGTCGGCCTGTTCGTGGTCAAGCCAGCCGAATTGCACGGCACGGCGCAGGATTCGCCGAACGTGATCGTCAATCGTCGCTGCGCTCACTCTTCCCTGTTTCATGGCTGGCAGCAACGTAGCCCGGTTCATGTGATCCCCGGCTGGCATTTCGAGATCAAGCCCGCCGTTCACCGCGGCAACTCCGTCGTAGGTGGAATCCCAATCCGACATAATGATGCCGTCAAATGCCCACTGCTTTTTGGCGACTTCATTGTTGAAGTAGCCGTTCTGCGACATGTGCTCGCCATTGGTGAGGTTGTAGGAATCCATGATCGCGCACACGTGAGCTTGCTGCACCGCGGCCTCGAAGGTCGGCAGATAAATCTCACGCGCGGTGCGTTCGTCGATCCGCGAGTCGACATTGTGGCGATCGTATTCCTGATTGTTCCCCATGAAGTGCTTGATCGTGGCGCAGACTCTCATCGACTGGACGCCCTCGACATAGGCAACCGCGGTGCGCGACGCGAGGAAGGGATCTTCTCCGAAGTATTCGAAATCGCGCCCTCCCATCGGTGCTCGGTGGATGTTGACGCCTGGCCCCAAAAGAATGTGGACGCCGCGGGCGCGGGCATCGTCACCGAGCACAGCGCCGGCGCGTCGCACAAGTTCGGGGTCCCAGGTGGCTGCCAGTGCGATCCCTCCAGCCAAAGCGGTAGACGGCCCGTAGTTGCGGACGCCGACGGGCCCGTCCGCCATCTTGATCGCGGGAAGTCCCAGGCGAGGAATCGCGCGGACATAAAAGTCCTGATAGCCTCCGAGGTAGTCGATCTTCTCTTCCAGAGTCATTTTGCCCAGAATAGAATCCACGCGCTTTTCAACGTCGGCCGACGACGGGCTCGGCGCTTGCGCCACGAGCAAAGGCACAAACAGAATAAAAGCGAATGCTAGGACCGCCTTGTGGTGATGCATCGACCTCCTCCACGGGGATGAATTGCTTCTGTACCCCGTCCGGTGGCTCATTTTGCATGTACCGGGTTGATAAGATTCAGGGTCAGCGCGGAATCGCAATCCGCCATTGAGATGTCCGCGCACCCGTCGAGCACCCAATCGGCACCTGCCGCCCGAAGCTCGGATGGCACCCAGGTTGTCTGAAGCGCAATCACCCGGGCCCCTGCGGCTTTGCCCGCGCGAATACCGGCGGGAACGTCCTCGACGACAACGCACTCCGCCGGGGGAAATCCCAGGAGGGCAGCCCCCTTGAGGTAGGGTTCGGGATGCGGCTTGCCATTGCTGACATCGCTGGAGGTGACCAGGGCCCCGGGAATGGTCAGTCCGGCAGCGCGCAGGCGGACCTCGGCCAGTGGACGCGTCGAGGAGGTCACGATGGTCCAACGTCCCCGAGGCAGGCTGGCAAGAAGTTCTCGGGCACCGGGAAGCGGGACAACGCCTTGCAAGTCTTCCATCTCAGCTCGCTCCACGATCCGGTTTTCGGCGTCGTGGTCGGCGTCGGGCAGATACTCCCGCACCGTGGTCAGGCTGGGACGCCCATGTGCCCTCGCCACAACTTCTTGCGGGTTGAAATGGTGGGCAATCGCCCATTTTCGCCACACACGAGCAACCGCCGGTGTGGAGTCAATGAGCACTCCATCCATATCAAACAGGAGTGCGCTACATCGGATTTGAGTCATGCTTCAAGAATAGCTTCCTAAATTCCGAGCCGACAAACTGTAGCACGTCGTGCGCGGCTTTTCTGTAACATGGTGGCTCAGCACGGCCGTATACAGCACCTGGCGCCTCCATGATCGAGCGATTTGACTTCTCAGATCTCCGCGAACTGTTTGCCAAAGCCAACGAGCAAAAATCCGGCGACCAGTTGGCCGGAATCGCCGCGCGATCAGAACGGGAGCGAGTCGCGGCGAAACGCAAGCTGGCCGACTTGACGCTGGAGGAAATTGTCCGCCGCCCTCTGATTGATCCTTCCGAGGACGATGTCACCCGTCTCATCCTGGAAACGTTCGATCCGCAGCTTTTTCGCTCCCTCGGGAGCATGACGGTCGGAGAATTTCGGGAATTTCTTCTCGACGACGGAACAACCGGCACTCAACTGCAGCAACTGCAGGAGGCCATCATCCCGGAAATCGCCGCCGCCGTCGCCAAGCTAATGAGCAACAAAGATCTGGTTCTTGCAGCCGCCAAGATCCGCAACGTCACACGCTGCCGCAACACCATGGGAGAGCGTGGCGTGTTGGGCATCCGGGTGCAGCCGAATCACCCCGCCGACGACATCGGTGGAATCCTTCTGGCTGCGTTCGAAGGGCTGCTCTACGGCTGTGGAGATGCGGTCATCGGCGTCAATCCGGCCACCGATTCGATCGACACCGTCAGTTCGATACTCTCGGCGTTGCAACGCTTGATCGACGCCTACGAGATCCCTACGCAAAGCTGCTGTCTGGCTCATATCACCACTCAACTGGCGGCGCTCCAGCGCGGGGCGCCGGTGGACCTTCTTTTTCAATCGGTGGCGGGCACCGAAGCCGCCAACCACAGCTTCGGAATCACCTTGAGCCTGCTGCGCGAGGGCCGAGAGCAGGTTCTCGCGCATCACCGCCAACGGGATGCGGGCTGGGTGGGAGATCAGGTGATGTACTTCGAAACCGGTCAGGGCAGCGCTCTGTCGGCCGACGCGCATCACGGAGTCGATCAGTTGACCCTCGAAGCACGAGCCTATGGAGTCGCACGCGCTTTCGAACCCTTTCTCGTCAATAGTGTCGTCGGCTTCATCGGGCCGGAATATCTGTATGACGAGAGGCAGATCATCCGTGCCGGTCTTGAGGATCATTTCGTGGGCAAGTTGCTGGGCTTACCGATGGGTTGCGATGTCTGTTACACGAATCACGCGGCTGCAGACCAGAATTCAGCCGACAACCTGCTACTGCTTTTGACGGCTGCGGGCTGCAACTATTTCATGGGCGTTCCGTGTTCTGACGATGTCATGCTGAATTATCAATCCACCAGCTATCACGACGCATTGGCGGCGCGCCGTCTTTTCCAACTGCGTCCTGCTCCCGAGTTTCTGGCTTGGCTGCAAAGCATGGGCATTTATCAGGGTACTGAACCCGCGGCCCTGGACTCGTCCGTGCGGCGACAACTGATGAAGGGTCTGGAATCTTCCCTGGAGAAGGCTGTCTGAATGGAGCCCGGCGACGACAGCCTCGCACCGCGATCCGACTTACCTGACATCGTAAAGAAGGTACGGGCGCAGACGCCGGCGCGCTTGCTCGAAGGCCGGAGCGGGGCAAGCTACCGGACCAGCACACAAATACAATTGCGCGAGGCGCATGCTGCCGCCCGCGACGCGGTGCGCGCGGAATTGAACGTTCCAGCAGATCTGGGAACCGAGTTCATGCAGAAGTGGAACCTGTTTGAAGTTTGCTCCCTGGCAACCAGCAAAGATGAATACCTCCTGCGCCCTGACTTGGGCCGTCACTTGGACGAGGCCTCCCGGACGGAGGTGTCCGGGCGTTGCCAGCCGGGATGTGATCTGCAAATCGTGATCGGCGACGGTCTCTCCGTGACCGCGGTTGCCCGGCAAGTTCCGCCGCTATTGCCGCTCCTCTATGAAGGAGCGCTGGCCCGGAACTGGAGCATGGGTTCAACATTTGTGATTCGTCACTGCCGGGTGGGTATTCTCAACGAGATTGGCGAGTTGCTGGCTCCCGGAGTCGCCGTGCTGCTGATCGGGGAACGGCCGGGTTTGGCGACCGCTGAAAGCCTGTCTGCTTATATGGCACACCGGCCGAAGGCGTCGGACACCGACGCTTGCCGGAACCTCATCTCAAACATTCATGCTCGGGGCGTAAACACCGAACAAGCCGCCCAGCGCGTTTTGAATCTGGCAGCCTCGATGATGAAAACTCACACGAGTGGCTGTCAACTCCGGGAAAAACTCCCGACCCTCGACGCAGGATGAGCGACGGTGACTAACGCGCGAATCGACGCGGCCAGGGGATGCTCGTCCGGTTGGGGGATGCCGGCGGCCGTCAAGCCGCGCTGTACTCCGAATGGGCGGGGCGACCCGGGCGAAAATCGCGGTAATCCCGGGAATCGTGTTCACACGTCGCAGAGTTCCGCCGCCTGCCGGAGAGAGACTAGGGGGTCGCGGGTGGGAACGAACTCGTGGGCGACGTAGCCCTGAAAACCGGCGGCGACAATGCCACGCATGACTCCATCCCATTGAACTTCCTGAGTATCGTCGAGTTCATGGCGGCCGGGTACTCCGCCAGTGTGGAAGTGACCTAGCCATTGAATATTCTGCTGGATGGTGCGAATCAAGTCCCCTTCCATGATCTGCATGTGGTAGATGTCAAACAGAAGCTTGACGCGCGGCGAATTAACCGCCTGAACCACCTGCACTCCCCAGCCAGTGCGGTCGCACATGTAGTCTCTGTGGTCGACCTTGCTGTTGAGAAGTTCCATGCAGATGGTGACGCCCTGATCCTCGGCAATCTTCTTGACGCGGTTGAGTCCGAGGATGGCGTTCCTGGCGCCTTCCTGGTCCGCCATGCCACCGCGATTCCCGGAGAACGTGATGACGTTCGGCACGCCGGCCTTGGCCGCGAGCGGGATGTACTTCCGAAAGCCTTCTTCAATTTTTGCGTGGTTCTCGACGCGGTTCAGCGCGCTGACAATCTCTCCGCCTCCAGCGTAACCCATGCTGCAGACCAGGCCATAGCGCCGGGGCACATCGTACTCATCGGGATTCAAGAGGTCGATGGCCTTCAGGCCAATCTTGGCGGCTGCGGTGCAAAGCTCCTCGAGCGGAATCTGCTGATAGCACCAGCGAGAAACGGATTGTTTGATCCGGCCCTTACGGTTTGGAGTGTTCTGCTCGGACCAAGACACACCCGGAACAGAAGCCATGGTGACTCCGGAAAAAGCGCCCTTCAGCAGGGTACGGCGGGAGAGGTGTGACATAAGGAATATGAAGTGTACAAAAAGACCGGGTTGCCGGCAGTAGGTATTTTCGATGAGCGAATGGCGCCTACGACGTTTGAGCTCGGAAGCAACCGCGGGGAAGACTCGGATCACAATTCCGCGAGTCGTGCCAGGTTTCTTGAAGAACCGCTGCCTGCGGTTCGAGCTTGGTCAACATGCAGGGATATAATGCTCATGCGCATGAGGATGAAGGCAATCCTGCTCCTCGCAGCAGTGGCCACGCCTGCTCTGGGTCCGGCTCGGTCCGCAACCGGGAAACAGCCAGGGACCAACGTCGTCGTGATTACGATTGACACTCTTCGGGCAGATCACATCGGCTGTTACGGATACAGGCAGATTCGCACACCGTCGATCGACTCCCTGGCGGCCGACGGATTCAGGTTTGAGCACGCCTATACGCCGGTTCCCATCACATTGCCAGCGCACACCGTGATCTTTACGGGAACCTATCCGACGTTTAGCGGCATGCACGACTTCAGCGCCAACCGTCTGGGTCCAAAGCAGCCTACGCTGGCCGCACTGCTCAAGGAGAAGGGATACGCCACCGGGGCGGTCGTTGCGGCGGGCGTGCTTGACTCTCGGTTCGGGCTCAATCGCGGGTTCGACTTCTACTACGACCACTTCGACTTCAATCGCTTGCAGGAAGCCAACTTGGACGAGATGGAGCGGCCCGGCAACCTGGTGGCCGATCAGGCTCTTGATTGGCTCGCAAAGAACTCCGGCGGGCGCTTTTTCTTGTGGATGCATCTGTACGATCCGCACTATCCTTACCGCCCGCCACCTCCGTACGGCGAGGAGTACAAATCGCACCCTTACGACGGAGAAATCGCGTTTGCGGATAGCCAAGTTGGGCGCGTCCTCCGCTTCCTGAAAGCAAAAGGCCTGTATCCAAATACGCTGATCGTCCTCACCGGTGATCACGGCGAAGGACTGGGCGAGCATGGAGAGCAAACGCACGGTTTCTTCATCTATAACTCCACGCTGCAGGTGCCGCTGATCATCCACCTGCCCGGAGCGAGTGCTGGGAAGCGAGTGACGGACATGGTCAGTCTGGCGGACATTTTGCCGACTGTGCTGCAAGTGCTGAACCTCTCTGTCCCCCCGGAAGTGCAGGGGAAGAGCATGGCGCGGCTCTTGGCGGGCGAAGAACAAGCGCTCCAGCGATCTCTTTACTCGGAGACCTTCCTGCCCAGACTGCACTTCAACTGGAGCGAGCTTCGCGGCATCGAGAGCGCGCGCTACCATTTCATCGACGCGCCCAGACCCGAGTTGTACGATCTCGCGAGTGACCCCGGCGAACTGCAGAACCTGTATTCCCGGAAGAATGCGGTTGCCACCGAACTCAAGGGCAAACTGCAGACCATGATTCAGGAATACACTCCCGGCGAAGAAATCGCCGAGAAAACCGGTCTCGATCCTGCCTTAATGGAACGGCTGAAATCCCTGGGTTACGCGGGCTTCTCGGGGGGAGGTGATCCCAAGGCAAGGAATTCCGACTTGCCGGATCCCAAGGACCGCATCCAGGTTTACGAATTGATCTCCGAGGGCATGGCAGCCAGCCAGCACGGTCGCTACCAGGAGTCCGTCGAGAAATTGACCGCTGCCCTGGTTACCGAACCGAACTCGGTGTCGGTTCACTATCTGCTCGGGTTGGACTACTACCGGCTTCAGGACTTCCCGAAATCGATCGATCATTTGCAGCGGGTACTAGAGGCAAGTCCGGACTACGCGCTCGCGGCCTACCAACTCGGCTTGTCGTACGCCCGTGCGGGAGATATGGGGAATGCGATCAAGAGTCTGCAGCGAGCATTGCAACTGGATCCCACGAATTTTTCGGCCGCATACAACCTTGGAGCCGCCTACATGCACGAGGGTGACGCAGCCCACGCTGCCACCTCCCTTCGTCAGTCGCTCTCGATTTCCCCGGACTATATGGCCGCCCACCTGGCTCTCGGGCAGCTCCTGCTCTACCAGGGGCAGACGGATGACGCTGTGGACGAACTGCGCAGGGCGGTGACTCTCGCTCCCCAGGACCCGCAAGTTCACGGAGCGTTGGCAAAAGCGCTTGAGGCAAAGGGCCTGAAACAAGAAGCACAGGACGAACTGCGCAAGGCCCAGGAAAGCGGTCCGAGATAGACCAGTGACTCCCAGCAAATCAAGCGCAGTCGCTCACGTGATTCTGGCACTGCTCGGTCTGCCGGGGTTGTCGCTCGCCACCTCGAAGGCTTCTTCTGCCCCGCCGCATCCCAATGTCATCCTTATTACGATGGACACCCTGCGTGCTGACCACGTCGGGTGCTATGGTGCAAAAGGGGTGGAGACACCGACGCTCGATGCGCTGGCCCATGACGGAATTGTCTTCGATCGGGCGATCGCGCAAGTTCCTCTGACCTGGCCTTCGCACACGGCCATTCTCACGGGCACGTATCCGTTCCAGAACGGTGTTCAGGATTTTACGGGCCACCCGCTGGACCCAAAGTTTCGATCGGTCGCACAAGCGTTCAGGCAGGCCGGCTACGCTACTGGGGCGGTGGTGAGTTCGTTCGTGCTGGACCGCAGTTGGGGACTCTCGCGTGGTTTTGATTTCTACGATGACGCCTTTTCCGCCGCTGCTTTTGAGCAAAAGGACCTGGGGCTGGTGGACCGCAAAGCGGAAGAGAGTGTTACACACGCCATCCAGTGGCTGGGCAGGACAACCCGTCGCCCGTTTTTTCTTTGGCTCCACCTGTACGATCCACACAGTCCGTATGATCCGCCGGAACCCTATCGGACGCGTTATCACGACCACCTGTATGACGGAGAGATTGCATACGCCGATCATGAACTGGGTCGATTGATTGCCTGGCTCAAAAATCGGCGCATCTACGACAGCTCCGCGATTGTCTTTGTCAGCGATCACGGTGAGTCGCTGGGGGATCACGAAGAACGCGAACACGGCTTTTTCATTTACAACGCGACCACCCGTGTGCCCCTGATCGTGAAAGCACCCACCCGGAGCCATATCCCACCGGGCCACCGGAGCGCTCCGGTGGAAACGATTGCGATTGGCCCAACCCTGACTGGGTTGGCGGCCGTGCATGATGGGATCAAGAAACAGTTTCAGGTTGGCGGTCTTCTCGCTGCTCCGGCCGACGCTGACGGTGGCGCATACAGCGAGACGTTCTATCCCTTCGGTTCGTTCGGATGGAGTCCACTGCACAGCCTCGAGACGACCCGCTATCACTACGTCGAGGCACCGGAACCCGAACTCTACGACTTGCAAGCGGACCCGGACGAGAAAAGCAATCTCGCACCACAACAGCCTGCGACGGTCGACGTCCTGAGGGCAAAGACGAAACAACGACTCCAACAAAATCCTTTTGCCGCCCCCAAGGCCGGCTCCACTGACATAAACTCAGAGGCGGCCGAGAAGCTGCGGGCGTTAGGCTATGTCGCGTACAAGTCGCCGGTTTCTCCCGAGGCTTTAGCTGCGGGCCTGCCCGATCCCAAGAGCAAGCTGCGGGAGTTCAATGCGATTCTGCAGGCGCAGGATGCATTCCGCGCGGGTGATTTCTCGGGAGGACAAAGACTGTTGTCCAATGTGCAGGAACAAGACCCCAAAATGTATCTGGTTCCATTCATGTTGGGAGAGGCTGCACTCCGGCAGCAGAAGTGGCCCGAGGCCTCAAGGGAGATGAAGCGATGCCTCGAACTTAATCCGAACTTCGACCAGGCCATGACCGGTCTGGCCAGAGCCCTGCTGAGCGAAGGCGAGGTCCCAGAAGCCCGGAAGTGGATTCGGCAAGCCCTGGAACAGAACGAGGGGAACTTCCGTGCGTGGCATGAACTTGGGCTCATCGAGCTTAAGGCCGGCAACAGAGGCGACGCCAAAGCTGCGTTTGAAAGGGTGCTCGCCATTCAGCCTAGCTTTGGTTTGGCGCAACGCGAAATCGGCATGCTTTACTTCGAGGATAAAGCCTACGCAGAAGCCGCAGCGCACCTTGTTCAGGCCACTCAAAGCGGTTTGGAGAGTGCGTCTCTGTTCAACTTTCTCGGAATCTGCTACAGCAGGCTCGAACACTTACAGAAGGCGACGGAGAGCTACCAGCACGCCCTGGTCCTCGATCCAAGGCTCGCGGATGCGCATCTGAACCTTGCTTACGTGTATCAACGGCTAAACCGGAAGCAAGACGCGTTGGCGGAATACAAGACTGCATGCAGCTTGAACAACCAGTATTGTCCTTTTGTGCCACAGCAGTAGGCTCGGCCCCAGAAAACCTGCGGCGATCAATCGGAAGGGGGCTGGACTCTCGTGGAGGTCAGTTTTCCCAACACCTCCCGGGCTTTGGGGGCGAGCGGGTCGTTCGGAGAAGCCTTGAGGAAGGCCCGTAACTCGAGGCTCGCTTCTTCCTTCTTACTCTGTCGCAAGTAGAGATTCACCAGTTCAAGGCGCACTTTTGACATGCTGGAATCGCTCTCTAGTGCATGGCGCAGTGCGCGTTCTGCTTCTGGAAATTTCCCCGTGCGTTCGTAAACGGAGCCAAGAACGAAGTTGCCGACCGCAGAGTTAGGATCTTTTCGAAGACCATCTTCCACCTGCTTCAATGCATCGTCGTACTTTTTGGTGAGTAGGTAAACATTCGCCAGGTTCAGGTGGGCTTGCGCATCGCTCTGATTAAAACGAGCAGCTGCCAGGAATTCCTTTTCGGCTCCATCGAAGTCTGAACGCGCGAGGTAGATGCGGCCCAACTCGTTGTGTGCGGGGAAGAAATCAGGCGACAGCTGAATGGATTTCTGAAAGTGGAGCGCAGCGCTGTCGGGATCATGGGGGCTTGCCTGCAGGCCTTTTTCGTATTCCTTCACGGCCTTCTTTGGAAAATTCCGCCTGAGTTCGGCTGGATCGACGACACCGGAGTTTCCGCCAGCAACCCGAGATGTTTTTGTCTTTGTTTCTTTCGAGGATCGTGGAGTGAGCGTAATTCGAGCAAAGGCAGTTGTCGACACCGCGAGGTTGAGAATGACCTGTTCGTTTGCCGGCTCGTAGTCATCGTCCTGAATCACGATGGTGTATGCACCGCCAGGCAGAGAGTAGAATCCGAATCGGCCCTGACCATCCGAATAGACACTGTTGACGTCTGCAGCTCTGCTCTGGAGGCTGACGAGGATCTGCTTGTTGGGCAAGCCAAGGCGAGCAATCCCGATCTCCCCGACTATATTCCCGACCTGAGACTGTTGAGCGACTAAAGAACGTGATGAGAACAAAGAGGCCCAGGTAAAGGCGAGCACTAAGCAGAGTTTATGCGCATCGAGTCGCTCGCGCATGGCCCCCTCCGCGAATCCCATGGAGCCTGCCCGGTATTCGCCGAGCAGGCCCACCGCTCGAGAACTCCCACCCTTAGAAGCTGAGCTTTAGCCCCAACTGAATGTTGCGCGCGTTCAACGTGCTCACGGCTCCTCCGAATAGCGGGTCTGTAATCTTGTTGTGCGCGCCCGCTTGTGGTGTGGCCAGTAGGAAGTTGGCGCGGTTGAACACGTTAAAACCCTGCGCCTCGAACTTCAAGTTGAACCGTTCGGTCACTTTGAAGATCTTTGACATCGTCATGTCGGCATACCATTGCCCCGGCCCAACGAAGGTGTTGCGTCCTAAGTTGCTGACGCAGCCCAAGCAGGGTGCCGAAAACGTGATGTTGACCGGTTTTGCATTTGCGAACCAGCCATTCGCCCACTGGTCGTGTGTTGCGCTGCCATAGCCGGCCACACTGGAGTTGGGACGGTCGTTGGCCACGGCGTCGAGATTGTAATCACCCCCCTTGTTTACACAATTCCCGGCCGTGACGTCTGCTGCTGAGCAGGAATCCCCCGCGCTATTTACTAGACGCCTGGTGGAGGAGCGGTAGGGTTCCCAATGAGCGCCACTCTGGAACGACCAGATTCCACTATATTGCCAGCCGCCCGCGATGGCACCCAAGATTCCGTGGGCAGGACCCGGAATCTGCCAAACGTAGTTGAAAACTACCCGATGCCGTATATCGAAAATCGAGTTGCCTCGATCCAATCCCGGCAAGGTCTGGTCAGTCGTAAAGCCGTCACCGGCCGCAGCGCCATTCGCCCCGGTCGCTGAGTTGTGCCAGCCGGAACCATTGTCGATGGAATGGCTCCACGTGTAGTTGGCGTTGAACAATAGACCACGGCTCATTTGTCTCTTCGCCTGTACCTGCAACGCGTTGTAGTTCGAGTTCACGACATTCTGCCATTCACGCAGGCGGCCATAGTTCGGGTTCAGTCGACCAACCGCATTGTTTGCTCCAACCTGACTGCACAACTGGCGCCCGAAGTTGTCAGTCACGCAAGCGCCCTTGGGTAGGCGCCCGCCCGCAATGCGATTGATGTCCTCAGAGCGAAACAGCTTGTGTCCGACTGTTCCGACATAGTCGGCCTCGACAACCCATTTCCCCGCGATCTCGCGCTGCAAGCTGAGGTAATGATTGTAGACATATGGGTCATCCACACCCTGGGGCTGAATGATCCCGGTAAGGAATGCTAAGTTAGCATTGTCTGACACCCAACCCGTCAGATTCCCGGCTGCCTGTGCACCCACGCCCTGACCAACATTTGTGGCCGATCCGCTAAAGGTGGGCGTTACGCTGCAGTTCGGGCACCCCGCTCCGAACGGACCGTAGACCACAGTGCTCACGTCTCCAGCCAGGAAGTTCGTCGCATCATTAAACGAATAGTAAGGAAGGTTCCACCGAGAATTCGAGAGTGGGTTGTATAGAGTGCCCTCATACGATATCCCGAAGCCACCGCGCAGCGAGGTTTTGCCATCTCCGAACACGTCCCAAGCAAAACCGAGGCGCGGTCCGAAGTCCTTGCTGCGACCTTTGCCAAGTGAGCTAGCCGGTGCGAAACCACCCGGCCCGCAGACTCCGGCAAGCTGCGCCAACTTCAATTGAGGATCGGTGGTACAGCCCGCCGCACCCGCCGGAATGTTGGCGTCGCGCAACCACCCAGCCCCGGTCGAAATATTGTCTATGACATTGTTGCCTGGACCCTTCAAGAAGGTCGTTGCCAGGTTGTTGAGTTCGTTGTGGCGCTGATACTTATCCCAGCGAATGCCCAAGTTCAGCGTCAGGCGTTTAGTCGCCTTCCAATCATCCTGAAAGTAAAGGCCAGCCTCAATGTTTCGCCAATGCCGAATGTTGCTTGAGAGCTGAGCTTGAGGCGTCTGGTTGAACGTCTTGCAGGGTGGTCGGCAGATCCCGGGGTCGACGCCTGCGGTCTGATCGTGTGGCGCGTCGATGGCGAAGAACGCCATATCAAAGAAATAGTACGAGGGCCGTGCCACGTTGAACTCGCTGTTTTCGATGTTTCGCCGAATGTCTACCCCAATTTTTATGCTGTGGTTGCCATGGTTCATGGAAACCATATCGGAGTACTGGTAGATGTTCTCCTTGAAGAATTGCGGATACCCGGCGTATGAACCGAAACCTAGACTGCCGTCGTCAAAGGCGACCTGAGGGACTCCCGGATCGACGGCGCCTATGAACTGATTGTTTTGGGTGTATCCGGCGCGGGCCTCGTTAACGATTGTGGGTGTGAACGTATGCACCCAACTGAGCTGTCCACTCGGGTAAAGGTTGCGCAAGGGATTCGTAAACCCGCGCACGCCCTGCGGCTTCAGGGGACCATACTTGTCAGTGGCACGGTACCACGCGTAGTTGGCGTAGAAGCGGTTATTGGAATTTGGGTTGTAATCCAATCGCCCCGACCATTCTTTGCCGTTGAACAAATTCCCAAGCACTTGAGCCTGGGAAGCGAAACTCGCTACGCCCGTATCCAGAAAGGGTAGACTGCGGTGGGCGAGAAGAGTTGGAGTGTTGTAAGCGGCGCCTGCAGCGTTCAGGGGCGAGGGGCACCCGCCGTTATCGGTGGCGGGATTGTAGCCAAAAAGCTGAGCGAACAGTAATGGAATACGGTTAGGTCCGGCAGGGTCCGCCTTGTAGTTTGACGGACACAGCCAGTCGTTGATGCCCGTCAGCGTCCCTAGGCAATTCCCTTGCGAGTCCGTGGCACCAATGCATCCCGTGCCAAAACCGCTTCCGCTGAGTCCAGCTGTTGAATACGAGCTGAAACTGAAAGCTTGCGACCCCTGTAGCGCCGATGGAAACGTACTGAAAAGAAGATTAGAAACCGACGTTGGGAAGGTCGATGCAACCAGCTGAGCGAAGGCCGGGTCTTCCTGCGTTACCGTCGCAGGCGGCGCGGATGTATTGAAATGATCGTTTTGAATAGCGCCGAAAAAGAACAGCTTATCTTTGATCAGTGCTCCACCCAAACTTCCACCGTACTGACTGAAGCGCAACGGAGGCCTCTTCACATTTTGCTGGTTGAGAAAGAATTCATTGGCGTCAAACACGTCGTTTCGTCCGTAGTACCAGCCGCTTCCGTGGATGGAATTGCTGCCGGACTTCGTAACCAGATTGTTGATCGACCCGGCACTGCTACCATACTGAGCGGAGTTATTCAGCGTGAGCTGCTGAAATTCCTGCACCGTGTCCTCGATGGGGGTGGTAACCACGCCGCCGCTGAGCCCCTTGTTGTCGATGCCGTTGATCATGAAGCCGTTGAAGTTCTCCCGGACGCCATTGACCACCGTGTTGTGCCCATTCTCGAAATCGACGCCCGCCACATTCACGGCGCCCGGCGCGAGTTGGATCAGGTCGTACACATTGCGGCCGTTTAAGGGCAGGTTGCTGATCTGGGTGGAATTCACAGTAGTCGAGAGCTTCGAGTCGTCGGTATTGACCGCCGCCCCCTCGCCCGAGACTTCAACCACTTCGCGCGTCTGGCCAAGCTCCATCTTGAAATCGATACGCTGGGTGGTGCCGGCGTTCACCACGACGCTGGCGTTCGCCACGGTCTTGAAGCCCGGGGCTTCCGCGCTGACCTTATAGGTTCCCACTGGTAATTCGCGGACACTGTACGAACCGGTCTGGTTCGTCGTGGTTGTAAGGGAGAGGTTGGTCGCGAGATTCGTGACCGTGATTTTAGCGTTTACTACGGCTGCGCCCGAGGGATCCAGGATCGTGCCTGTGAGAACCCCGTTTGCAACTTGTGCCAGTGCGCCGGCCGAAAACACCAGAAGACAGAATCCTACCGCCCACAACTGTAGCTTCTTCATCGCCCCTACCCCCTCCGTACTCGATATGCTCCGAGCGGAAAATCGAATGTCGGGAGACCCAAAAACGACTACTCTTGCTCACGGTTAACAACTGATAACGATCGCACAATCATGTGCGGCTGCACATTGTGCGTTCGGATTGTCTCGTTGTCAAGCCAATTGGTTGAATCAAAAGCATCTGCTGGAACGATTCGCTAGATGCTCACACCACTTAGCCTCCTCACAAGCATTCCGAGGCCCATTCCCAGACAGTCCGCACAGCACACAAATGGCACTCCCAGCTCGTGTCAGCGACCGGGTCTGTCTATGAAGGACTGAAGATTAAGCGGGATTTACATTCCACAATTTGTAGAGTTTGCGCGGATAGGGAGTGGGGGACTGCAACGGGCGGGGCCAGTTCAGAACTTGAGCCGCCTGGGGGAAGCGTGCGTTCTCGAGACGAATTCGCTCCCCAGCCTTCGACTGACCAGTCCCTTACCTTCCTCAATTACAAGTTCCTGGTCGGCCAGTTCGTTCTTCAGGGTGTCGACCAGGCCTGAGGGCCAGCGGACCGTGATCGAATCAATTCGCCTGGAATCCCCCAGTCCGAAGTGGAGTCGGGGATCGCTGGCCGACTCAAAACTGCTGTTGGCTCGCACTTCCTGACTCTGGACCAAGGCTCCGGCCCTCACCTCAACCCGGGCGCCAAAACCGTCCCGATTCGACTTGTTCCCTAACGTTTTGATACGCGCCCAATGTGCGCCAGTGGGCGCCGTATTCCGCAGTAGCAGGGGAGCGCCATCAAGCACGGTCACGACCAGGTCTTGCCGCCCGGTGTTCAGAAAATCCCCAGCCGCCGCACCTCGGGCAACGTGACGGCTGGCCAGATCTGCCCCTGCTCGTAACCCAACCTCCTCGAACTTTCCGTTCCTCAGATTGTGGAACAGAAGGGGACGCTCCGCGTAGGTGACGCCGAATGAGTGCCCATCGACCTGAGGGTTGACATGGCCGTTGGCCACAAACAGATCCTCCCACCCGTCATTGTCATAGTCGAAGAACTTGGTGCCAAAACCTAGAAATGGAATGCTGATCGGTCCGGTGCCGGCTGCGCCGGCCAGGTCGGTGAACTCCCCGTTTCCGTCATTGTGATAGAGGTTGTTAGAGTCATCGGAAAAATTGGTCTTCATTAGGTCCGGCCAGCCGTCGTGATCGTAGTCGGCGCTGTCAATCCCCATTCCGGCCTCTTCTCGTCCATCGGAACTGTATGCCACGCCTGCTGTGGCGCCGACTTCACTGAAGCCTCCCTTGCAATCATTGTGGTAGAGCAGGCTGGGGGACGAGTCATTGGACACATAGAGGTCGAGGCAACCGTCCTTGTCGTAGTCCAGCCAAAGCACCCCCAGACCGTAATGACTCTGCGCATCAATGCCGAGTTTTTCGGTGACGTCGGTGAAGGCGCCGTCACCGTTGTTGTGATACAGGCGATCGCGGGCTCCTTTGAGACCCCTCGGACCGCAAGAAACCGCGATGCCGCGATATTGGCAGAACGGGCTGCTGCCCAACTCGGGCAGATGGTTGAGATCGACGTCGACGTAGTTCGCTACATAAAGGTCCAGGTAGCCGTCGTTGTCGTAGTCACCGAATGCCGCGCTGGTTCCCCATCGGCCCGGATTGCCCGTGCCGGATTTGGCGCTGACGTCGGAGAACGTGCCATCGTGGTTGTTGTGGTAGAGCACGCCACCGTCGAGGTACGTGACGTAGAGGTCCTCCCAGCCATCATTGTCATAGTCACCGACGGCCACCCCGAATCCCCAGCCACAATGATTCAACCCGGCCTGGGCGGAGACGTCGGTAAATGTGCCGTTGCGGTTGTTGTGAAACAACTGGCTGGCGTGGCACGTTCCGGAACGTACGTCTTCGATGTTGGATCCGTTCACGAAGAGAATATCCATCCAGCCGTCATTGTCATAATCGAAGATCGCCACTCCCCCGCACATGGATTCCATGATGTAGCGTTTCTCCGGTCCGCCACAGGTCAAGTGAAAGTTGATTCCGGATTTGCGCGCCACGTCGACAAAGCGCGGGATCGCGGCCTGGGATACATGACGGTTGGCGGGAGCAACAGGGGGAAGCCGCCGATTCTGGAATGCCTGGGAAGCAATGAACCTTAGGAGCAGGAGGGCAAGTAATAGCCCCGCTGTTCTGGATGAGATCTTCACTGGGAGCGGCCCGTCGCCATCCCTTCCGTCACGGGTTGCGCCTTCTTCAGGTCCAGGAAACGCTGCCGCTCCAATTCAGCGTCCTCTCGGTTGCCAGATTTTTCGAGAGCTCGCGCTAGCTGGTAATGCGGGCTCGGATCGCCCGGTCGTAAGACCGCCGACTGCCGCAAAGCTGGAATCGCCTTTGTTGCATCTCCAGCTAGCAAAGCAGCTTTTCCCAAATCGTAAAACGCATCGCCGTTCTGGCCGTCAAGCTGGGTCGCGCGCTCAAGTTGCAAAACCGCGGATTTCGCATCCCCCGACTCCAACAGGCAATGCCCGAACTGGTAGTGAACCTGGGCGCTCGCAGGCGTCCTCACCACTTCAATCCGGTATTCAGCCAGCGCCGACTGGATCTGCCCAACACTCTGGTATGCGAACCCCAAGTGGTAGTGCCCGAGAGGCACTCCGGAGTCCAAGTGCAACGCAGTTTGAAACTGATGAATTGCGTCTTCGGAGCGGTTGGTGTTTTGGTAGGCACGGCCCAGGAGCAAATGAGCCAGCGCGTCGGATGGGCGGATTCCTAGCGCCCGTTCCAACTGCCGGCCGGCGCTAGCGTAGTCCTGCATCGTCAGGAGAACCAATGCCAGATCGAAGTGAGTCGCAAAATTGCCACCATTGAGCGTTTCAGATTTCTGGAGTTCTTGCCTGGCTTCCGGGTTTTGCTCGGTCTTGAAATACGCCAATCCGAGCCAATGATGCAACTCGGCATCTTCGGGCCACGCCGCCGTTGCCTCGCGACCAACCCGCACCGCCTTGGGAATCTGGCCGGCCTGCAGGTACGCAAGCAGTAGCGGCCTTAAGGCTTCCGGCCGATTGGGCGCCAGCTCTCGAGCTCTCTCGAGAGCCACGATCGCGCCAGCAAAATCGCCCTGGTCCAGGGCAACCTCTCCGCGACGAAGCGAAGCCCGCGCTTCCGCTGAGAGGGCCTGCGCCGCAGCCTTTGGCGCGATCACGAACATCAGCACCCATAGAAGGACAAAGCGGAGAGCATCTCCGAACCGATGACACGACTCGGGCAGACCTTCTGAAGCAGAGGACAAGTTCAGCCCGGGCATGGCACGTATGCTAAACCCCCAATTGAGAGAGCCGCAATCTAGCATCGGGGCGTCTCCGCCTCCGTTTGCTTTCGTCCCAACTTGGCCCACGAGTCAAAAACGGGAAATGGTAGCCAGCTTCGAGCGTTAATCACAAAGGCATCAGGAAATCACCTGATTGACCCCCTACATTACCCACCTTCATCATCCTCGCTCGTCTCGGAGAGAGAACCCGGCCAATCCTCGATATCGCTATATAGCGCCGAGCTCAAGCGGCAAGCTTGTGCCTCCATCGATCGCGATTTTCCCCGATTGCTGTCCGCACAGGAGACTCTCAATGAAGCAAACGCTGATCAATAGCGGCCTTCTGCTCGTCGTCGCCCTGCTCCTCGTCCTCGTCGGCTTTACTCCCAACACCGGCGTGGCCACCGATCCCGAAATTAGCGGCATCGTCAGCAACGTCGACTCCAACCGCATCTTCAACACCGCCCAGACCCTGCAGAATTTCAGGACCCGGCAATCCTGCTCGGGTACGCCCGAACCCGGCCACGGCGTGACCTCCGCACGCGACTTCCTCTTCAGCCAGTACAGCGCCATTCCAGGACTCCAGGTTCGACTCGACCCGTTCGTGCACCCCAGCTGTCCGACCGCCCCCACGTTCAACGTCATCGCGTGGTTACCCGGAAAACATCCCAATCGCCTCGTGATCATCGGCGGCCACTACGACTCCCGCACCACCCTCGTCAGTGACTCCACCTCCGACGCGCCCGGCGGCAACGATGCCGGCGCTCAGACCGGACTCGTCCTCGAACTCGCGCGCGTGCTTGCCGGACATCAATATGATGCCACCCTCGTGTTCATCTCCTTCTCCGGCGAAGAGCAGGGCCTCTTCGGCTCTTCGTCGATCGCTGCCAACCTCACCCGCTACTTCGAGGAGCCGAACGTCATCGCCATGCTGAACACCGACATCCCCGGTGGCGACAACACCGCCAATCGACCTTCGGACCTCCTGAATTTCCGCCTCTATTCGCCCGGAATTCCCCGCGAGCGTCTGAGCAAGGATCCCGACGGCACCACCGACAACACCTCACCCTCCCGCGGCGTCATGCGCTACGTCGGCACTTGGGGCAGCGCCTACGTCCCCGCCATCACGATGGTCCCCAAGCTGCGCGAAGATCGCCCCGGCCGTGGCAGCGACCACACCTCCTTCATCAGCCAGGCACATCCCGCCGTGCGCATGATGGAGACTTTCGAGTGCTCGCCATCGCCCGTCGACAACAGTTGTGGCGGACCGCTCCCTTGTCCTCCGCCCGCCCAAATTCCCGACTTTTGCAAGGACACCACCTTCATCACCACGCATCAGCACTCGCCCAATGATCTGGTCGAGCACATCACGCCCACTTACGCCTCCCGCATCGCGCAAGTGATGGCCGCCGTCGCCGCTAGTCTGGCCCGCGCGCCCGGCGCCCCGCAAGAATTCAACGCCAGCGGCGATGCCGTACAAGGCGTGAAGCTCCACTTCGATGGACCCGACGGACGCCACGTCGATCACTTCGTCGTTGCCGCCCGCTCGGTGAACGAGAACTTCTATCGCCAGCGCGTCGTCATTTCAGACGGCGGCGGTCGCATCTCACCCCAAGCGCTCGGCCTCAATCCCGGCGACAGCTTCTACATCTCCGTCGCTTCTGTCGACAAACAAGGACACGAGTCCCTCTTCGCCTACCCCGAAGTCCGCTGTGACTCAACCAGCTGCGTCATTCCCAGTTACGCCTACGACGTAACTGCCCCCCTGCCCCTGCCGCCGCCCCCTCCCGAACCGGACGCCGACGACGACTAGCATCACAAACCGAGCCCTACGGAACGGGAGAAGCCATTCTTCGCCCGTTCTACTTAACCTCAATTCGGGGGATCCGGAAATCGGTTACGGGCGTAACAGGTAGGTACTACGGAGGATAAGAAGTGCTCGTGCCGGAAGGGGAGTCGAACCCGCACAACTCGCAAACCTATATTCCTGTGATCTGCGGCGACAACAGCTAATCCTTCCTCGTGGATGGTGTGAATTTTGGGGATGGAAGCGGCTGAATCAGTCGCAATATCGGTAGCGACGACGTCATAGAGCCGAGGTTGTTTCGTTGCCGTTGCCGGCTGGACGGAAAGCCGCGATGTCTACTCCTCGTCTCGGGCAGGAGTCGGTTCAGGGCCCCAATAGCGCATGTGGGATCGACTTCCCTTACCCGAGAACTAGGCCAGCGTCGCGCATACCCGCTGCTAGATACGCCGCGTACCTTGGCTCGACTACCAATGCATCGCCGACCATTGCGCGTCGGGCTGGGACGTTTTCGGCAATCCATTCCTTGGTTCCAGGCGTGATCGGAGTGAACAGAACGATCGTTCCTTCGTTGCGAACGCGGACGTCCGGATAAACCTCGCTTACGATTTCGCTGGGTCGGACCGCACGAGTCGTTGTTGTTGGAATCCGAACCCATCTGGAATAGCGAGTTCGGCAGGACGCTCGACAAATACCCACATCCACAGGAAATAGAAGGCGACAGAGAAAGCTCCGAAGACGAAGAACAGCGCCCCGGAGCGAAGGGTCGGGTTAAGCCTCCATACTACTTAGGTCGCCACAAGTGCGTACAGCATCGCTTGCACGGCAGCATCGACGCGCATTACAGCACCTCGCCAACCGCTGTCTCCGGTATCATGCACGGCCTCAATGCTTTTACCGCGCCAAGAATCCCGCCATTTGGGATACCTGTGGAGAACAGGCCTTTACGCTCAGAAGCTAATGGTTTTAACACCCAGATTGGTAGGCGGATTCGGCAAGACAGCACAGTTGGTTGCGTGGGTCTCTGCAGTGAAAATCGCAATCGGAGGTGCTGACGCCCCCGATGGCACGGGGTTTACAAGCAAATTTCCAGCATCCGTCACAAGCGCCAGAGGAGAGGAACAAGTACCAGGGAATCCTACGCATGAGGTTCCGTATTGTCTCAGTGGAGTAGGCCCCAGAAAGAAATTGCTCCGCAAGTCATAAGTCAAAAGTCCCGCATTAGCCACCCGTGTCCCGGTCATAGCGTAGGGATATACCGGCTGACCAGGAAACTTTGGGTTACTGGGGCTCGCCACCGCAAATGAGCCGAAGCCTACACCACCATTGGAATTATCGATGCTGACAAATATTCCTGCGGAGGACTGAAACGTCCCTTGCGCAACAACTACTCCAGTAAATGCGTCCGTCACCTTGACCGACGCTGTACCCACCAGGATCTCAAACCCGGAGACGCGCGGAGGACCTGCGATCACAAAAGGAACGACATTTGCCGTATCGCCCTCGAAGGTGAACGTAAGTACATTGCTACAGCCAGTGCCATTGCAGATTCCTCCGACCGCACCGACCCCGCCAAACGGCACCCCGCCCAATGTGCCCGATGGCCCGAGGTTGCTTAAGAAGTTTGGCATGA
>Ga0137415_10000180_pt1 | contig 54215 bp, 63 predicted proteins | sample CZODoug3_1_1_16f_FD_183082 | JGI IMG/M metagenome (GOLD analysis project Ga0137415, IMG submission 183082) | Vadose zone soil fungal communities from Angelo Coast Range Reserve, California, USA - CZODoug3_1_1_16fungal (Hybrid Assembly) | ecosystem: Environmental > Terrestrial > Soil > Vadose...
CCGAAAAACCCGACCCTCCGTACATCGTTCGTGTGCCCCGGTGGTCAGGGCGATCCCTCCATTTACAAGAACCTGCTGTTCTTCTCTGTGGAGGAGACCCGTGGGCGTCTGGATTGCGGCACTCAGGGTGTGACTGATACGGTCAGCGCCGAGCGTTTTCGCGGTGTACGCATCTTCGACATCAGCGATCTCGATCATCCGAAGCAGGTGGCCGCCGTACAGACTTGCCGCGGATCGCACACGCACACGCTCGTGATCGATCCGAATGATCCGGACAACGTGTACATCTACGTTTCCGGTACGAGCGTGGTTCGGTCGGGCTCCGAGCTGGCCGGGTGCGCACGCGGCGCATCGCTGTCAGATACGACTACATCCCTGTTCCGGATCGACATCATCAAGGTACCGGTCGCCGCTCCCCAGAACGCTCGGGTAGTCAACTCTCCGCGGATTTTCGCGGACTCGGCGGGTACCATCGCCGGATTGTGGCTCGGCGGAGCACACGGGCCCGGAACGCAGACCACCACGCAGACGAACATGTGCCACGACATCACGGTCTACTCGGCTATCGGCCTCGCGGCTGGTGCTTGCTCGGGGAATGGCATTCTGCTCGACATACGCGATCCCGTCCATCCGAAGCGAATCGCCGCTGTGATCGATCCGAACTTTGCGTACTGGCATTCAGCGACGTTCAACAATGATGGGACAAAGGTGTTGTTCAGCGACGAATGGGGCGGCGGTATGGCGCCGCGTTGCCGCCCAACCGACAAAATCACCTGGGGCGCGGACGCGATCTTCTACCGTGCCGGCGACAAGATGACTCCCGCCGGCCATTACAAGCTGCCGGTAGCGCAGACCGATCAGGAAAATTGCGTGGCTCACAATGGCTCGCTCATTCCGATTCCGGGCCGTGACGTCATGACCCAGGCCTGGTATCAGGGTGGCGTCTCCGTTTTCGATTTCACGGATCCCGCGCATCCGAAGGAAATCGCGTTCTTCGACCGCGGACCGATGGATTCGACCAAGCTGCTGCTTGGTGGTGACTGGGGAACGTACTGGTACAACGGCCACATCTATGCCTCGGAAATCGATCGCGGTCTCGATGTGCTCGATCTCAAAGCGAGTGACCAGCTGTCACAAAACGAGATCGACGCGGCAAAGCTGGTGCGCTTCGATGTGTTCAATCCACAGAATCAGCCGAAGCTGGTGTGGCCGGCGAGCTACGTGGTAGCGCGCGCATACCTTGACCAGCTCGTAAGGGACAAGGGAATTTCATCGGAACGATCTTCCGCCATTGCGCGCGATCTCGATCGCGCCGAGAAACTAAAAGCCGCGAGTGAGCGAACGGCGCTGACGCAGCTGGCTACCAGGCTGGATCGGGACGCAAGCACGGCATCGGATCCGACGCGGGTTCAATCGCTCGCGGCGACAGTGAGGGAGCTCGCCAAGAGGTAGTTCTCTATCAGAACTGCAACTGCAACTGAACAGGCTGCCCGCTGCTGCCCGCTAATCGCTGCCCGCTTTCCGCTGCAAAGTGTCGCGACGCATTATGTGGCGTCATGGCCCAGGCTGTTGATTGTGCCCGGATCCGCGCTACTGTCGTCCCGACGTAGTGAGGCTCGCAGCTATCAGCGTTGGTCAGCAGGCAGCGGGTGGCATGTTCAGTTGCAGTTGCGCAGCAGTCATGTCGTCGAATTCAGCCAATGGGTCTGACGTCAGGTACGAGATCCCGCACCGCGTTCTGCAGATAGGCCGCGGCGTCGTTTTCATGGGTTGGATCCCATTCTTCGGCCAACTCCGCCAGGTGGATGCGTCGCGCCAAAACGAGGCGCTCCAGCACCTGGCATCCGGACGCGGTGAGCTCGGAATGCGTTGTCGAATCCGCGCGCGGTATGGTGACAAGTCCACGCCTTCGCAGCTCCTCGAGGGCAGCCTGCGCACGCTCAGGTGGAATTCCGCGGCCGCGAGCGAGCTCGAATGGTGAAACCTCTGGCTCGCGCTCGACTTGCACAAGGAGCCAGGCCGCGACCGGACTGAGCGTCTCCCCAGCGCGCGCGACGATTATCGCGATGTGCGCGCGCTGCACATCCCGATCGGCGAGCGAGGAGAGGGTGGCGTACAAATGTGCCGCGACGGCGTCCTCGTCCGATGGCCGGGCGAATGCTTCGCCGGCTTCGTTTCCCGCATCGCGCGCCGACGCCGCGACCGTTGCGCGGAGTGGGCGCTCAGGCAGGAACCAGGTGAGGACAAACCCAATTGCGCAGACAACGGTGGCGACGAGGAATACAGTGTCGAGCGACGACGTGAACGCGTCTGCGTACAGCGCGCGAGTGGAAGATGGGAGCTGCAACAATGCCTGCACGCTCATGTCGCGCGCCTCTCCAGTTGCGGTACCTGGAGGCAGCAGACGAAGGAGATTGGCAGTCAGTCGCCCCGCGAAGATTGCTCCGAGGATCGCGGTGCCGAGGGACCCGCCAATCAATCGGAACAGCGTCGCACCGGATGTCGCGACTCCGAGATCGTGGTAGTCGACGTCGTTCTGCACCGCGATGACGAGAACCTGCATCACCATTCCAAGCCCGACGCCAAGAATGAGCATTAGCAACGACGCGGTGGTGTTGGTGCTTTCAGGCGTGAGGCGTGAGAGCAGAAAGAGTCCAACTGTCATGATCGCGGTCCCGAGCAGCGGGAATATCTTGTAGCGGCCGGTCCGGCTGATAAGCTGACCCGACATGATCGATGTAACCAGCATGCCGCCCATCATCGGCACCATCTGCATTCCAGACCCGGTCGGCGTTACGCCTTTTACGACCTGCAGATAAAGCGGGAAGTACGTAACCGATCCAAACAGGGCGAATCCGACGATCAGTCCCACCGCGGAAGTGACAACAAACGTCCGCTGCCGGAAGAGATGCAAAGGCAGCACGGGCTCGGCGGCTTTGCGCTCGACCACCGCGAACAGAACGAGGGACAGCAGCGAAACAGCGATCAACCCGATCGACATTGGCGACGACCACGGGTACGTCGCTCCGGCCAGGTCGGACAGAAGCGTGATGCTGCTCAACACTACGGCGAGCAGCCCGGCACCGGCGTAGTCGATGGCGTGAACAACCCGGCGTGAAAACGAGGGGAGCGTCGCGGCCAGCACGACAAGTGCGGCGATACCCACCGGCAGATTGACGTAAAAGATCCAACGCCACGACAGGTGCGTGGTGAAATAGCCGCCCAGCAGAGGACCGGCGATGCTGGAGAGACCGAACACGGCACCAAAGATTCCCTGATAACGTCCGCGATCGCGCGGCGGCACGATGTCGCCCACAACCGCCTGCGTGGTGACGACTAGTCCACCCCCGCCCATTCCCTGGATCGCGCGAAAAAGAATCAGCTGCGTCATGTTCTGGCTCAGTCCGCACAGCGCTGAGCCGATGAGGAAAAGCACGATAGCCGATTGCATCACGATCTTCCGCCCGTACAGATCGCCCAGCTTTCCGTAGACCGGCGTGACGATCGTTTGCGCCAGCAGATAACCGGTCACTACCCAGGCAAGGTGCTCGAGCCCGCCCATCTCGCTCACGATGGTGGGCAGCGCGGTCGAGACGATCGTGGAGTCGAGTGCGGCGAGCAGCATCGCCAGGACGAGGCCGCTGAACGCAATCAGTATCTGACGGTGACCGAGCGCCGCGGGGGCTGCGGCGCTCGATTGGCCCGCTCCGGTCATCGCGCTACCATCACTCCTTGTATCGCTTGCGTTCGAATCCCGCTGATTCGACCTCACGCCTGAACTACGAATGCGACCTTCGTGCCCAGCAGCACGATTGATCGCATGACATCGGCCTGAGCGAGAGAGTCAGACGTCCGGTGTCGTCGGCTTCTTTCTCAGCAGAAGATTGGCGATGCCCCCGATCACGCCGACCACTAGCGCCAGTCCAATGAGTCCCGGCGTCCAGATTGCGGCGAGCCCCAGCGCGGCGTCGAGCGAGAAGTTACCGAAGCCGATAAGCGCTACCCCTACGACCGCGGTCGCGATGAGGAGCGGCAACTCGACTCCGTTCGCGGTGGCGAAGAATCCGTTGCGAAGATGCACGCTTATGGATGCGACGAGCATCACCGCGAGAATGAGCGCCGGTCCGACGGGGCCGAAAAGCCCAAGGGCAAAGAGCCAGCCGCCCACGAACTCACTGAACGCGGCGGCGGCGGCGAACGTCTGTCCGGGGCGAAAGCCAAGTTGTTCAAAAAAACCGCCAGTGCCTGCGAGACCGTACCCACCGAACCAACCGAAGAGTTTTTGAGCGCCGTGGGCGACCATTGTCAGGCCAAAGATCACGCGAATCAGCAACAACCCAAGATTGAGCAGCACCGGATCACCGTATGCGATAGCCATGAAATGCACTCCCGGAGAGGTTGTCAATCATGGAGCACTGTTCGTTCCACTCGCTTCAGCGAGGGAACCAACGGCTCGCTGGCTTCTTTGATTCGCGGCTAAGATTTCATCATCGAAGAACCAGCAGTGCTAGTCGGGCTGGTTCGAACCAAGGATCTTGAGCGCCAGACACGCGGCACCAAATCCGTTGTCGATGTTCACAACTGCTACTCCGGGGCTGCAGCTGGCAAGCATTGTGTTTAATGCGACCATTCCGCCCTGAGCAACACCAGTTCCCACAGAAGTCGGCACTCCGATCACTGGCGCACGGAGCAGACCAGCGATGACCGCGGGTAGCGCTCCATCCATTCCCGCGACCACGATGCATACGCGAGCTGCCGTCAGCTCGGGCAAAATCGATTGCAGGCGATGTATTCCCGCCACGCCGACATCGAAATGAGTGGCTGTCGGAACGCCCATCGCATCGAGAGTAGTCGCCGCTTCCAGAGCAACCGGGATGTCGGCCGTTCCAGCCGTAATGACTGGCACCAGTGGCATATCCCTCTTCGCGCGGGGATTGCGGACAGCCATGCGTGCTTCCGGGTAGATGGCCGCCAGATCGCTGAGGACCTCCATCTGCTCTGTGCTCAACCTCGACGCCATGCGAAGCTCCGCCGTGTTCTCGAAGATCTGACGAAGATGCGCAGGTGTCTTCCCCGGACCATAAACCACTTCCGGAACTCCGGTGCGCGACTCGCGATCGACGTCCCACCGAACCTGGGTCACGACGCCACCACGGGGAGCGAGACACTACCACTCTGGAGCCCGCCCAAATCGAGCGCCACGAACTTGAAGCCGGCCTTCCTGCAGGCGCTTCGCAGCTCCCGTCGAAGCGGGTCCGTCACGACGCGCTCGAACATCTCCGGCGGAATCTCCAGGCGAACTACTCCTTCGTGCCAGCGCGCGCGGGAGGGCCAGATGTCGTGCAGGCGCAGGAATTCTTCGACTACCTCGATCTGCGCCAGCCGCTCCGGTGTCACTTCGATTCCGACAGGAACCCTGCTTGCCAGGCACGGAGCAGCAGGCTTCTCCGCGTTCGACAGATTCCATCGTCGCGCGAGAGCGCGTACTTCCAACTTGTTGAATCCCGCGTCGACGAGTGGAGCAACGACGCCGCGCTCCATCGCTGCCTGGAGACCGGGCCGGTGCTCGCCGAGGTCATCGACCTGCGTTCCGACGAAGATCACCTCGTCCGAGTTTCGCGTAGCGGCGAGTGCCTGAACCGTGTCGTACAGCGCGCTCTTGCAGTAATAGCAGCGATCGCCGGCGTTGGCTCGATATCCGGCGAGCTCCATCTCATTGGTCTCGACTTCCTCGACGCTCGCCCCGATCTCGTTGGCGATCCGATGTGCATCGGCGCGCTCCGCGGCAGCGAGTGAAGGGCTCACGCCCAGCAGGGCAACCGTGTCGATGCCCGCCCGCACCGACGCCGCGAGCACGAGGGTCGAGTCGACACCGCCCGAGTAGCACACATAGGCGACGCGGTCTCGAGCGGCCACGCGAACCGCGGCGATGAGTCGGTCCTCGAGATCCAAGTTATTTTCCTCGCGCCGTGGACGAAGCGAGATCGGCTTCATTTAGCGCGCTCATCACTTCCGAGCGAATCTCGGCCAATGGCCGTGACGTCTCTTCAGCGACGCGGCGCAGGTCGTCGAACTCCGGCTTCGCTCTTCGGGTGCCGTCGGGAAGTGTGGCGACCTTGACCCGGATGTCACGCCCATCGAATCGAACAAGCCGCGACTCACGCTCGAGCGCGTTTCGCACTACGTCGAACGTCTTCACTCCGAGCGTCGAGAACTGGGTGAAGATTTTCTCCTCGAGCCGGGCGAGATCCGACGTCTGCACGAGCGCCTCGACGCGAGTTCCAACCCTTCCTTTTTTCATGGTCGTGTGCAGCAGCACGACATCGAGAGCGCCTTCGGCGCGTAGCACATCGGCGGCGCCCGCGAGCTCCTCCGGCGACATGTCATCGATGTCCGCGCTCAGCACGTGGAGATGTTCCGTATGAACGTGCTCACGGTGGTGATGATCGTGATGATCGTGATGATCGGCGGTGGCTTCGCCTACAATGATGCGGAGCGCGTTGAGCTGGCCCTGGATGTCGCGCGTGCCGGCTCCGTAACCGCTCTGCCGTGGACTGTACTCCTGCGGAGGCGCACCCTTCGACAGAACGCGGAGCAGCGCGGCACCCGTTGGTGTCGTGAGCTCTCCCGATCCCGGCGGTCCGTGACGGACGTTGAATCCCTCGAGTAAACGGATCGTCGCAGGCGCGGGCACCGGTAGAACTCCGTGCGCGGTTTTCACCGTGCCGTCCCCCAGCGAGACCTTCGTGTTATAGATGCGTTCGATCCCGAGCATCTCGACGCCCCAGATCGACCCGATGATGTCGAGAATCGCGTCGACCGCTCCGACTTCGTGAAGGTGCAGCTCGTCCGGTGCGACGCGGTGGATCTCGCCTTCAATGGCCGCAATCGCCTCGAATGCCGCGTGGGCAGAGCGCGCGACCTTGTCCGGAATCTTCACAACATCTATCAGGCGATGAATTTCCGAGACGGCTCTCCCGTGGGGCTGCGGCGGAATGTCGAAGTCCACTTTGACGCAGTGAACGTGCGAGCGTTGTACATCGTTGATGCGCACATCGACGCCCGACAATCCGAGCGTGGATGGCAGTCGCTCGAGCCACGACTTGTCTAACCCCACGTCGACGAGGGCGCCGAGGAACATGTCTCCGGCGATGCCGCTGGCGGGGTCGAGAACGGCGATCTTCATGATGTCAAATCTAATCCCGAGTGGCGGGAATCGAATTTGCACCCGCGGCCGGCATGTCTGCACAACGCTACGATGTTGCAGTAATCGGCGGCGGCCCCGCCGGACTCTGCGCCGCGCTCTGGCTCGCCCGCTATCTCCACAAGGTCGTCGTCGTCGACTCCGGCGATCCGCGCAACTGGGAGACCCGTGGCATTAATGGTTATCTCGGTCACCAGGGCATCCGCTCGCCCGAGCTGCGCGAGCTGGGTCACGCGGAGTGCGTCAAGTTTGGCGTTGAGTTCGTGACCGGTGTCGTCGATACGGCGGTCAATGAAACGGGTGACCTGTTCGCCGTCTGCCTTCGCGACGGAACGACGTTTGAAGCCTATAGAGTTCTGCTCGCAATCGGCATCAAGGATTTCTGGCCCGACATTCCCGGACTCGAGCGCTGCTACGGGGAGACTGTTCACGTGTGCCCCGACTGTGACGGTTACGAGACACGGGACAAGAAGACCGTCGTCGTCGGCACCGGGCGGAAGGCTGTGGGGATGGCGCTCGCGCTCGCGACTTGGACCCGGCAGATCGTCATCTGCACGAACGGCGAGAAGCCGGAGATGAGCCAGATTCTGCTCGACAAGCTCAAGGCGCTGAACATCCCCGTCCTGGAGGCACCGATTCAGTCTGTTGTCTCCAAGGACCGCGAAATCGGGGGAATCGAGCTGGAGGGCGCTATGTCACTCGACTGCGAGCGCCTCTACTTCGCGATCGGCCAGTACCCCGCCGACGACCTCGGCGCGCAGCTCGGATGCAAGCGCGACGAGATGGGCCGCTTGGTCATCGACGACCGAAATCACACGTCTGTGAAGAACGTCTACGCGGCGGGTGACATTGCACCCGGTCCGCAGCTGGCGATTGTCGCCGCGGCGAGCGGAGCAATCTCCGCCATCGCAATTCATGCGTCGCTGCTCCCCGAGGCAAGGATGCTTCCGCCACCATAGCCAGGTCGTTGGAATTCACAATCCGGGGCGCCTGAATGGAAGCTCTAGGCAAAGGGCTGCAAAGCTGCCGGCTCCCTGCTTCAGTATTGTGGACGCCAGATCGCGTCACAACCTTACGCCGAGGCCTTACCAGCGAAGCGTCAGCTGCTGCGCCTTGTGTTTTCTGATGATCTGCAGGTCGACCGAGCGATCGGTTTCATCCGCCTTCCTGATGGCGCGCACAAGATCGATCGGACTCTCGATCCTGATACCGTCCGCCTTGACGACGACATCTCCGCCTCGTAGTCCGGCCGCCCTCGCCGGCGAGCCCTCGATCACGCTAGTGACGAACACGCCTTCGGGTTTTACGCCGAGTGCGTCGCAAAGATCTTGGTTCAACGCCGTGAACTCGGCGCCCGCGAAGGGATAGGTCCCGCCTCCGTATCCCAACGCGGGAGGTAGAAGCGCAGGAAGTGGTTCCGGCACTGGCATTCGACGGATCATTCCGGCCCGTTGAATCTGCGGTCGGGCAATCGCTCCGCTTCGCATCTCCATGATCTCCGGCACCGTGAGCTTGACGACCATGTTCTGCTCCCAGTTGTCGGGACGCCTGCCAAGTGTGCCCCTGATGACGCGAACTGCATCGTTGCGCCGGATTCTCAGCACGAAAGGCGCGCCAACCTTGAGCCACTTGCTGAGCTCGACGGAGCCGCCCCGCATGTCGTGGGAGTTAAACGACAGCAGCACGTCGCCGGGGCGGACTCCTGCCTGCGCTGCCGGCGAGCTGGAATCAACGCCGGTGACGACCGGATATGAGTCAAAGAACGCGTTGCCACTCTCGGGGTCGATCATGGCCTGATCCTGGATCCTCACTCCGAACCAGCCCGTAGGCGGCTGCTCGATCACAAGCGGCGTTCGCTGCGCCTGAATTTCAAGAGGCATGACGAGAAATCCGATCAGCGCCAGCGTGAAGCGCGGCGCATTTCCCGACGTAAGCAACTTCAAGGTGGTCACCCTAGAACCCCCTCAGTCCCACCGGGCGCGCGACGAGCTGCTGCTGCGTGGCCACGCGCGCACCCATCGTCGCCAGGTAGTATTGGTTGATCACGGGATCGTGCGGCGCCGTCTGCAGCGCGCTAACAGTTGCGTTCTCGATCTTGTCGAGCGCTGCCGCTCGCTTCGTGTACATCGTCAGGCTGTCCCTGCTGCCCGTCGACGCATTGTTGACGGCGAGAAACTCTGACGCGCGCTGATACTCGTCGACCGCCCGATTGAGCGCGGCCGACGCATCATCCACGGACGCGAAATTCGCACTGGCCGCCGGCGTCAATTTGCCCGCCGTCGACTGAACCGCGCTCGGCAACGCTATCGTCGCCCGGCCAATCGCGATTCCGCCAACGAGGAGCAGCACCGCCGCGGCGGACCGCAGCCACGGTTGGCTCGACGCCCACCAACGCGACGACTGTGATTCGCGAATCAAACCTTCCTCTCGCGCCCGGGCAGCGATCGTTCGCCAATCGTTGAGCGGGGCCTGCTCGCGCAAGCGTTCCTCCGCGATGATCCGGTCCAGTTGCTCTTCAGACAGGTGCGACATGTGCCTTCCCCTTTACTACGACGGTTGGTGATTCATCCACTAAGTGCGCGAGCAGCTTCCGCAGCTTTGCGCGCGCCTTGAACAGTTGCGATTTCGATCCGCCCGACGTGATTCCGAGCTCCTCTCCGATCTCGCCGTGCGTAAACCCTTCGATATCGTGAAGCACGAACACTGCTCTGGCCCCTGGCGACAGCTTGCGCATGGCCTGTTCGATAGATTCCGCCACGAAAGTCCGGTCGCTATCCTGCTCTGTCATGGCGGAGTCATCTTCGATGTCCACCTCCAGCTTCGCGATGCGCCTGATTTTGCGTAGTGCATTCAGCGTGCGGTTCACCGCGATCCGGTGGGCCCATGTTCCGAACTGCGAGTCGCCCCGATAGCTGGGAAGTGCCCTGAATATCTGCATCCAGACCTCCTGCGAGATGTCGGCGGCCAACTCGCCATCATCACAAAGCCTGCGAACGACCGCGTCGATGTGCGGCGCATGCTGCGACCAAAGCCGCTGCATCGCCCTCTCGTCGCCGTCTATCGCGCGCTTGAGGTCGAGCTGATCGAATGGCATCTCGGACTCTTGATTAGTCACTGCACATCTACCTATAGTTTCCCTCGAAAACTGGTGACTTTCCCTCTACGCAATCGTTTGCAAGCGTACGCCTCGCCCACCCGCGAAGCAGCTGGCGCCCATCCCGGCCGGGTCGGAACTTCGGCTTTCGCGGACAGTATAAATAACAGTAGTTCAAGGAGTTAGCGTTGCTTAGAGTCATTCTCACCGCTCTGACGATGACCAGAGCCGGCGATGGTCTGCCGGTCAAGTCACCGACAGAAGTCGGCATGTCCAGCACCCGCCTCAACGCGATAGAGCGTGTTGTAGAGCGTGGAATCAAGGCTGGAGGCTACCCGGGCGCCTCGGTAATCGTGGGCAGAAAGGGCGCAGCGGTGTTCGAGAAGGGATTCGGCAGGCTCTCCTGGAGCGAGAGCAGTACCCCGGTCGATGCCGAGCGCACGATCTACGACATTGCGTCCCTCAGCAAGGTCGTCGGTACTACTACGGCGATCATGATTCTATACGACGAGAAGAAAATCGGTCTCGATGACCCGGTCGTTAACTACATCCCGACATTCGGCGGCGGCGACAAGGACAAGGTCACCATCCGTCAGCTCCTCACGCATACCTCCGGGCTCCCGGCGGGCAGAGATATCTGGCGGATCGCCCAGACGCCTCTCGAAGCACGCGCGCTGGTCCTCAGCACCCCTCTCGAGGGCCGTCCCGGCGCTCAGTACATCTACTCCGACCTGGGTGCCGATGTTCTGGGACTCCTGGTCGAGGTCGTCGCTGGCGAGCCGCTCGACAAGTACCTGACAAGACGCGTCTTCGAGCCCCTCGGGATGAACGAGACGATATATCGTCCCGCTGACTCGCTCAAATACCGCATCGCTCCTACAGAGGTCACGCCGCCACGCGGCTACCCCCTGAGGGGCGAGGTCCACGATGAGAACGCCTACGCACTGGGCGGCGTAGCCGGCCACGCCGGCTTGTTCAGCACGGCGGCCGATCTCTCGGTCTTCGCGCAAATGATGCTGAATGGCGGCGAGTACAACGGCGTCCAGATCATCAGCAAGCCGACCGTCGACCTCTTCACCTCCCGGTCGTTCGGTCACCGTGCCCTTGGCTGGGATACGGCTGAGGGAGACTACGGATCGGGCCGGTACCTGGGACCGACCGCCTACGGCCATACTGGCTTCACGGGTACCTCGATGTGGATCGATCCCGAGCGCGAGATGTTCGTGATCCTTCTCACCAACCGAGTGCACGCGGCGCGCGCGCTCAGGCCGGCGAAGGTCATCTCCGATGTCCGCGCCGACCTATCGGATGCGGCGGTACTCTCCGTCCTGGACGGACCAAAGCTCACTTCCGGATCGAGAGCTTTCCGCGCCGACCGCGAAGCCGGCTGGAATCCGCCGCCACGACGCGCGTCGAGACGCCGTCACGGTTCATCCCGGCACCACTCGATAGCCAGCGCGACGTCGAGAAGCCGTGGCGGTTCCGCAAAGAAGAGCTCCTCCGGGAAGAAAGCCAAAAAGAAGAGCAATTAGCTTCGATACTGTGAACAGGAGAGGGCGCCCAAAAAGGCGCCCTCTCTTGTTTCAATAGGTGTGAGCTAGTGATTATTCGGTAGTCAACGCGGAATCTGTATGACCGACGAATCAACAACGACCCCCACTCCGACTGAGGCGCCTGCCACGAGCGGGGTGGTGTCCGAGGACCAGGTGAAGCTCGCGCTACGCCGGGTGAAGGACCCGGATCTCCAGCTCAACATCATTGACCTTGGGCTGGTTTACGGCATCGCCGTCGATGGCACCACGGTCAAGGTCGACATGACCCTCACATCTCCCGCGTGTCCGTCAGGTCCGGAGCTGATGACCAACGCCGAGAAGGAAATCAAGACGCTGCCAGGCGTCGAGAAGGTGGAAGTAAATCTCGTGTGGATGCCTTTCTGGACGCCCGAGAAGATGGAGCCACGAGTGAGGGCGTACCTCGGCTTCTAGTGACAGTGCTAGTCACCCGATAGTATTGAGCGGGTGCGCCTTGATATCAGAGCCGTAGCTCTCGCGCCGCTCCTGTTCGTCTCCGCCTGCGCGACGAATCCCCAGCCAAATAAGAGAGTAGTTTCTGCCAAACGGTCGGCAGCGGACAGCATCGGCTGCCTGGATACCCTGCATGCGGCTGATTCGGTGTCGATGACTGTCAAGATGAGCGTTGCGTCTCAGGATCCCAAGGTCGCGTTGCCGCGCGACTTCGAGGAGTTGTTCGTCGAGGAGTTTCGCTCGCGCTTCAGGCCGCCGTCGAAATTGGCGTTGAGTGTCGTTATGGGATCACAGCCGTGCGATTCACTGGGCTCACGATGCGTGGGAGGCGTACTTAGCGTGGGGGCAGTAGCGTACGCCACAGTGCACAATGATGGCAAGCTGTCGGACATAGCGGTGGTCGATGTCGCGCTGACACCGCGTTTCGCCGACAGCGTGAAATCCGCGCTGCAATCGATGTCGCGCGCCGAGCTGGTGCCGCCTATTGGGGATATCGATCCGATTCCCGTCATGCTCCAGATTGTCCAGGAGGAGGAACCGGACACCGTTCCGAAGGTTCGACACGTGTTTCAAGCGAAGGTGCCGAAGTACGACTGGCCATTCAGCTACGCTTCAATGCCCGCGGCGGGCGTAGATGCGAAGTACCCTTTCACTGCGCGACTGGCGGGCGTTGAGGACAGCGTGACACTGGCATTCACCGTGGACGCAGATGGCGCGATTGCCGCCGAATCGGTCGAGCTCGTGAGCGCCAATTATCGGGATTTCGTCGCGTCGGTGCTCGATGCGCTCGGTCGGACGCGCTACCACCCGGCCCATTTGGGGGACTGCGCCGTGTCGACGCGGATGAGGCAGCGATTCTTGTTCAAGGTGCCGGAATGAGATCGCCGAAGCTCGCGGCGTTGAGCGTTCTGGTGGCGCCACTGATTGCCGTCGGTGCGACGCGATTTGGCGAACACTCCTCCGCAGTGCTTAAGCAGAATTCCGGCCGAGACACCGTGGGTTGTCTCGACACCCTACGCGCCAGCGATTCCCTGATTGCGATCGTGACGATGAGCGTGAGTCCCCAGGATCGAAAGGCCAAGCTTCCCCCCGATTTTGAGGGATTGTTTGTTCAGGAATTTCGATCGCGGCTCAAAGTGCCGGCAAATCTGCCATTGAGCGTGGTGCTCGGCTGGTCCCCATGCGATTCAACGAGCCACAAATGCGTCGGCGGCGCGTTAATGCTCGGAACTCAGGCGTATGCGACCGCTCATCCCGGCGGTACCCTATCGCGAATAGTGACTGTTGATTTTGCCCTAACGCCAACCTTGACCGATAGCGTCCGTGCTGCACTCCACAAGCTCAGCGACGAACAATCTGTCCCTTTTTTTGCACAGCCGGATTCGATTCCTCTGGACATCTCCATTCACGTCGAGCAGCACTCGGACACAGTCCCTCGCTACCGACACCTATTTCGGACAAAGATTCCTCACTATGACTCGCCATTCAGCGAAGCGGCCTGGCCGAAGAACGGGCGAGGACCAAAATACCCGAGCATTGCAGAGCGATCAGGAGTTTCGGACAGCGTTATCATGACTTTTACGATCCTTCCGGACGGAACCGTGGCTCCGCAGTCAGTTGATGTGCGGACGGGCCACTACACCGACTTTATCCGAGCTGTTTTCGACAGAATGGCGACGATGCGTTATGTGCCCGGAAGGGTGGGCAACTGCCCCGTCGCAACTTGGCAAACACAAGCCTTCGTCTTCAAGTCGCGTTGAGAGAGTAATTCCTACCCGGCTCCAGCAAGGGCTTGTACAAAGCCTTCTCCCATCTCCTCTATCTGCCAGCGACGTAGATCGGGAACAGCGGCAAGGTCCTCGATCGTCTTCGCGCCGCTCCGCGCCACGTTTTCCAGTCTCTCCCGCGAGCACAACACCCCGGGATCCAGCTCCAGCCTCGTCGCCGCTGCATCGCGCACGAGCTTGAGACGATTGACCTTCTCGTCGAAGTCGCGATCCTTGTTCCAGCGCTGACCCTTCGGAAACTTCGGCAGCTCCGCCTCGGGTGCTTCCATCCCGCGTCGAATTGCCGAGATGATGTCGGCCCCCGCGCGCTCGATCATTCCCTTCGGCATTCCCTTGACCGCGCCCAGCTCCGCCGTGTTCTTCGGCGCGCGGCGCGCAATCTCGAACAGTGCTTCGTTACCCATCACCCGGAACGTCGCGCGATCGAGCTGCGCCGCAACAGTGTCACGCCAGTTGGCGACCTCACGCAGAACGGCGAGCTCGCGACGGGAGAGATCGCGCGCGCCTTTGAGACGGAGGAAGCCTTCCATGCTCTCCTCTACTTCCCAGCGCGTTCCCTCGAGGCGGGCGAACTCCTCCTCTGCCCAGTGCAGGCGGCCGCGACGCTCGAGCTCGCCCTTCATCTGATCTTTGAGTTGCAGCAGATATCTGGTGTCCTGTGCGGCGTACTCCAACATGTCCGCCGTGAGCGGACGCATCGACCAGTCCGCGCGCTGGTGCTTTTTGTCCAGCTTCACGTCGAAGTATTGATCGAGCAGCGCCGCGAGGCCAAATGACTTGATTCCCAGCAGCTGCGACGCGACCCGGGTGTCAAAGATGTTGGTGACGTGCCAGCCGTAGTCCTGGTGCAGCAGTCTCAGATCGTAGTCCGCATCGTGGAAGACGACTTCTACAGCCTTGCTCTGGAGCAGCTGGCCCAGTTTGGCGGGCGATCCGATCGGAAGTGGATCGATGATCGCGCTCTGCTTCCGCGTCGAGATCTGGAGCAGATAGATGCGATCGAGAAAGCGATGGAAGCTCGCCCCCTCGGTATCGAGGGCGAGCTCCTTTACATCGGATATTTCGGAGAGGAAGCGGTCTACCTCGGGTATCTTGTCCAGGTAGAGAGCGCCGTCCGTAGTGGCGGGAGGCATCAACCAAATCTAGTACGTTAATGGTGACCCGCTCCGCTGGCATTAACTTTCGGCGCGGTCCACTCATTCTGCGATCCCATGACTGAAAACCTGAAAGTTCACATTTATCCAAGCGACTGCGACTTGGTGGGCCACGTCAATCACGCCCACATGCTGACGCTGCTGGAGCGGGCGCGATGGTCAGCGCTCGAGCGTCACATGTCGTACGACGAGTACATGAAATCGAGCCTGTGGGCAGTCGTTCGAAAGGTCGAGGCGTCTTATCAGGCGCAGACGTTCCCGGGCGATGATCTCAGCATCAGGACGGGACTCACGTCCGTCGGAAACACCAGCTTCATCGTGCGGCAGGAAGTACGGAATCAGCGCGATGCGGTGGTCTGCGATGCATCGATCGTGTATGTAACCGTGTCGCATGAAGGAAAGCCGATTCCAGTTCCCGATCAGTGGCGGACGCTCTTCGCCCCGTGGGAAGAGGAACAATCCCGTTGAGTAATCCGGGGCGGCTGTCCATGGATGCGGCCACGTCGGACGAGGGAAGAGTGCGTTGAGCAATCCGGTGCCCGACGGCGTAAGCGCGACAGAGCTGTCGATTCCCGCCCAAATCGGTGCCGTGCTGTTCCGGCACCGCGGCTGGCTGCCACTTCTCTTTCTCGGAATTCCCCTCGTGATGCCGGGAGCCACTTCTCCGTTTCGCTGGGAAGTTGGGATTGCGCTCATCGTGATCGGCGAAGCGATTCGCCTGGCGGGCGTCGCCGCGGCCGGCACCGTGACGCGCCGTCGCTCGCGTAACGTGCAGCGACTTGTCACGTACGGAATCTTCGCGTGGGCGAGGAACCCGCTCTACATCGGCAACTTTCTGATCTGGCTGGGGTTCGTCACCATCTCTGGCGTGCTCTGGTTCCTGCCGATTGCGGTGCTGCTCTTTGCGGTCGAGTACGAGCTGATCGTTCGCTACGAGGAAGGCGTGCTCGAATCGATCTTCGGCCGCGAGTACCTCGACTACAAGAACGAGACGCCGCGCTGGATTCCCCGCCCGCCGAAAGGTCCACAACCCGAGGGCGAGTACCATTGGGGTGAGGCGTTTCGGAGCGAGATCAGCACTTTTCTACAGTACGCGGTGCTGCTCCTCGCGTTCTGGATCAAAAGCCAGATTGCCGAAGGGTCGGGTGGAGTCTGGGTGAAAAGCTTTACTATAACCCTCTAGTTCTACTCCAACTGCGAGGAGAGTAAGGTTGGGGGTGCGAGGTATGAGGTAACGCGCACCACGTTGCGCTTCCACCTCCAACCTCATACCTAGCACCTCGCACCGCCTACCTAGCTCTTCTCGCTGTTGGTTTTAGCCTTTAGCGCGGCACTCGACGCAAACCGGCCTTTCACTCGAGAACCTGGCCTTCAGCTTCTCGACGAACGACCCGTACAGATGCTCATCGCACAGCGCCCTTTTGCACGTCGTGCACACGCCCCCCTTACCAACTCTGAAAAACGCCTTGCACTTGTCGCACTGCCAGCTGAACGCGGACGGGCGAAAAATCGGCACTTACACGATCGCCAGAGCTTGAGAGCCGCTCCACGACGCGCCGGGCTTGAGCTCCACCGGTGATCCGATCTGCGCCGCCTCCACGCACACCATCCTCATGTAGTCTTCCGTGTCGAGCCCGATGAATCCCGTCACCTTCTCGGCCCACGGATTCCAGACGACGGCATCCTTGAAGCCCGCCGAGCGGATCTCGATCCTGCGCTCGTTCCCACGGTCTTCCACCTCTACCTTCTTCGGGGCCTTGAGGTAAACGCGATCGGTTTCGTCCGAGATCACAAGCTTCTTCGCCTCGTCTTTCGTCTCGTTTCCGCCCTGCGTTTTGTCGAGGTACCATTTGCCGGTGAAGCCGCGTATTGCAGTTTCACGGATGTCGGCCACCGCCAGGTACGTATGGAGAGCGGTGGTGAAACTGAACAGCTCGTCGCCGGTATTGAAGGCATCGAGCGTGACGTGGAGCGATTTGTCGTCGATGGCGACTGTGAGCTCGGTGCGGAAATGATACGGCCATAGCTCGCGCGTGCGGTGATCGTCGGTCAGGACGAGCTTGACCGACGACGGATCATCCGACGAATCGGCGTTCTCCACGAGCTGCCATTCCGTTTTTCTCGCGAAGCCGTGCTGCGGCAACGGGCCGATGTTCGCGAACTGCGGCCACACGACGGGAATACCTCCGCGAATCGGATCTCCCGGCGCGAACGTCGCCGTCTTTCCCATGAACAGCACTTCCCTGCCCCCGGCGGGAATCCACGAAGTCACGTGCGCGCCATTGAGGTACACATCCGCCGAGCTGCCGGAGGGATGCGAGAGCAGCACGGTGGACATTCCGTTCTTGCCGGGAACGATGGGAGGAGTCATGGGATCAGATATTGAGTGCCGAACACTGGATTCCGCCAGTCGCCCGGATGGAGATGGCTACCGGTTGGGCCGTCCCGGAGGGTTGGGACTCTTGAATACTTCGCGGTTGATCTGGACGAATTCCTTGAGATTCGCAGGCACGTCCTCTTCAGGAAAAATCGCGGTGACAGGGCACTCGGGCTCGCACGCGCCGCAATCGATGCACTCGTCGGGATGGATGTAGAGTTGATCGGGTCCTTCATAGATGCAGTCGACCGGACACACGTCGACACAGGCGCGGTCCTTCGTATTCTTGCAGGCTTCAGTTATGACGTAGGGCATGTCGTTCCCGATAATGCCGCGGCGGCGTCACCATGGTGAGCTGGGCCGAAAATGATTCCTTGCCGAAAAATAGACCCGGCCGATTGAATAGCAACCGCATGTCTCTTCACTTGATGGTTCCCAGCACGACGCCCAGCATGACGAGGGCGAGTATCAACAGAAAGACGGTCGCGATCCGCTGCCGGGTCCTCCTGACCGCTGTCCATACTTCTTCGTCCAGGTAGTAGGCTCCCGGCGCCGCCTCACGAATAACGGCGCGATCGCGCAGCCGCTTGAGGCCCAGTGAGTGTCCGGGCCCGATAGCCGTATACGACTGGGCTGTCTCGCGCGAGGTCGCGCCGGCAGCGCGGAAATCGTCAACGACCTCTGTCTCCCGTCTGATCAATATTGCGGCGACTGCTGCGCCCATGTCAGCGGCTCCCTTGAGGATTCAACCCAAAACTACCGGCGCCACGGTGGAATATCGCGCCGCTTCTTATCGAGATCTGGATTTACGCGAAAGAGTGTTGCCGTCCGCCCGATTACCTGCACCACCGCCGAATTGGTCGCCGTGGCGAGCGAGTTCGCCATCTCCTTCGGCTTCACGTCGTCCTTGTTCCCCAGCTTTACTTTCACCAGCTCGCGGGTGCGAAGTGCGTCTTCCAGAGCGCCGACGAGAGATGGCGTGAGTCCGTGGTGTCCAACATGCACCGTCGGATCGAGATGGTGCGCTTCGGAGCGAAGCTCCGCCCGCTCCTTGCCCTTCAATTTCTCATCCTGCCTGGCTTCGTCATGAAAGTGCGCACATCGATCGGCGTCCCATTCCAGTAGTTGGCATCGCTCCGCATTACCTGAAAGTGAAGGTGAGGCGTATTCGGCGGTGCATTGCCAGTCGTTCCAACAAACCCGATCACATCGCCCTCCTGTACCTCGAGTCCTTCCTTCGTGTTCGGCGCGTAGCCCATGAGGTGCGCATAGTACTGCACGTAGCGCCCGCTTGCATCCGCGATATAGATCGTGATTCCGCCCGCGCCACCATTTGACAGCTTGATGATCCGGCCTGGCGCGGCAGCCAGCACCGGAGTCCCGCGCATTGCGAGAATGTCTGTTGCCATATGGATGCGGCCGCCGCTTCGCGCCTCGTGGTAAGTATCCCTTAGCTCCGATGACGCGACTCCTTCCACCGGAATCATCAGCGGATGCGCGCGGAAATAAGCCGAATCGGATGGAAGCATCGGCCGCATGTCGAGTCTGACCGGAGCATCTCCGCCCGGACCCCCGACGACGACAGGCGGCACCTTTTTAGGACCCGCATCGCTCGGAGCGCGAACATTGACGCATGTCGTGGCGCCTATCACCGCGCAGAAGAGCGTCGCGCACACGCGTGAGACGCGCGCCACGCTCGCGCACCGCTCACAAAATCGCTCGAGCTCAGCTCGCCGAAACACCAGCAAACGGTCGCTCTTGCGCCTTGACCATCTCATCCGGCGATCCACGTTCCGCGGATTCCCGCTCTTCCAGTTCGCGAGCCATCTGCGCGATTCCTTCCTCGATGGTTCTCGAATGGTGCATCGAACAGAACTTCGGCCCGCACATCCCGCAGAACTCGGCGCTCTTGAAGTATTCTGCCGGAAGTGTCTCGTCGTGGTACTCCTGCGCGCGTTCCGGATCCAGACTCAGACGGAATTGCTCCTTCCAGTCGAACGCGTAACGCGCGCGTGATAGCGCGTCATCACGATCGCGAGAACCCTTCCTGCCGCGCGCGACGTCGGCTGAATGGGCGGCGATCTTGTAGGCGATCACTCCCTGACGCACGTCTTCGGCGTTGGGCAGTCCAAGATGCTCTTTCGGCGTGACGTAGCAGAGCATGTCGGATCCGAACCAACCGATCATCGCGGCGCCGATCGCGCTCGAGATATGGTCGTAGCCGGGTGAGATGTCGGTGACGAGAGGCCCGAGTGTGTAGAACGGCGCTTCGCTGCACACCTCTTTCATGCGGCGGACGTTCATCTCGATCTGGTCCATCGGAATGTGTCCGGGCCCTTCGACCATGACCTGCACGTCGCGCTTCCAGGCGCGCCGGGTGAGCTCGCCGAGCGTGTCGAGCTCCGCGAATTGCGCGCGATCGCTGGCGTCGGCGATGCAACCGGGGCGAAGGCTGTCTCCGAGCGAAACCGTGACGTCGTACTGGCGAAGAATCTCGAGCACATCGTCGAACCGCTCGTAGAGTGGGTTCTGCTTGCGGTGCGCCATCATCCACACCGCGTGTAGAGATCCACCGCGGCTCACGATGCCGGTTATGCGTCCGTGCACGAGGGGCAGATGCTCGATCAGGATTCCGGCGTGGAGAGTCATGTAGTCGACGCCCTGCTTCGCCTGATGCTCGATGATGTCGAGCAGATCGTTGGCGGTGAGCTCCTCAAGCTGCTTGTCCCATTTGCCGTCAGGTCCGCCCTGTACCGCCTGATAGATCGGCACGGTGCCGATCGGAACAGGCGAAGCAGCGATGATCGCGCGCCGGATTCCATCGATGTTACCGCCGGTCGAGAGATCCATCACGGTGTCGGCGCCGTACTTCACCGCGATCTGGAGCTTTTCGATCTCGCCGTTCACGTCGGACGACACCTGCGAATTGCCGATGTTGGCGTTGATCTTCACTCGCGCAACCTTCCCGATCGCCATTGGCTCGAGCGCGGCCGCGAGATGGTGGATGTTGGCGGGGATTATGAGACGCCCGATCGCGATCTCATCACGCACCAGCTCGGGCGCAAGCTCCTCGCGCTCGGCGACGAAGCGCATTGCATCAGTGATCTCGCCCCGACGCGCATAGTGCATCTGCGTACGTGCTTCCATCGCTCGACTCCCTACGCCGGTACTAACCGGATCAGGTTCTGAGGGACTTTCTCAGCCGACGGTGCGCCTCATTGGCGAGGCTGCAATACATGTGGCGCCGGCACCCCTGTCTGAATTCAATATACACCGACGTTTGCCTCTTGACGTCGCCCCCTATGCCACCGACACTCACTAGCTGTGGCGTACCCGCTCCATTCTCTAGACAGAGGATAGCATGGCCATAAACACTTCGAAGGTCCTGGTCGGAGGCATCGCTGCCGGTGTCGTGATGAACATCATCGATTTCATATCGTACAAGTTCATCCTTGGCGCTCGTATGATGGCGGAATCAGAAGCGTTCAAACCGGGCATGTCGCAGGCGATGATGACCAGCTCTGCGATGATCAGCAATATCGTCATGGACCTGGTACTCGGCATTCTGCTGGTATGGACCTACGCGGCGATTCGCCCGCGGTTTGGGCCAGGGATGAAGACGGCAACCTATGTCGCGGTCTTATTCTGGATCCTCGCCGGAATTTTCCTGTCGGGATATCTACACATGGGAATGATGTCGTCGGGACTCTGGTGGACATTCGCGTTCATCGGGCTGGTGAACTTCTGGGTCTCAGCATGGGTCGGCGCCAGACTGTACTCCGAGGATGCCGCGGCGTAGAAAAACGGAGTGCCAATCGCACTCCATGCTCGTCTATTGGTTATGGGAAAACTCTTCGCTTTCATTGGTTCCACGATCGGCGGCTATGCCGGCTGGGCCCTTGGGGCGACTGTGGGACTGACAACTGCGGTCATGGTCAGCATGGTCGGAACCGGAATCGGCGTTTACTACGGGCGCCGCATCGCCAAGGCCTACATCGATTAAGGTCTATATCGATTGACGATGCAAAAAAGGCGCGCTCATCTGAGCGCGCCTCTTTTTGTGGTGTCAGTCCGTCGAATCAAACCGACTGCTGTACAACCAGTGCTTGATTGAGCTTGAGCGAGATGCGTCCGCCATTTGGAACGCAACCGTCGTATTTCCCAGTCACGCCGGCGACAACCGCTCCCGCCGCTGCGCCAGTAGCTGCTCCGATCACAGTGGACTTCGTGTGATGCCCGAAGACCTGCCCGAGAATCGCACCGACCACCGCACCGGTGGCGACTTTCTTCCCGTCATTGCTCGCGTCACCGTTGCGAACCTTGTCGACCTGCGCTGACGTCACGGACGAATTGACCGGATAGGTCTTGCCGTTGAACGCGATCGAGCGAACCACGAACTCCATCTCGACGTTGTCGTTCGCATTCTCGCTGCGCTTCAATGAAGTCAGCTCGATTACCGCCGTAGCGCCAGCCGGAATCGAGACTCCGTTCGAGCCCTGTACCGATTCCGCTACGCTGGCGGTGAAACGGTCCCCAACCGCGTAGGTGTTGGTGCAAACGCGCTGACCGGAATAGAGAGAGATCTCGGATCCGCTGGCGATCGTGCCGATGCCGCGCTCCGACCCAGTGCTGCCCTCGGTGACGGTGTTCCCGTTGGAAGTCGTGACCGGTGCCTGCTCGACAGGCTGCGGAGTCGACCGCGGGGTCGTCGCCACACGACGAGGATTTCTGCTCGGCGTGAGAATCTCGGATGGCGTCTTCCGCTGTGAGACTTTGGGCTCGGGAGCGGCCGGGTTCACAGCTGGAGCGATCGTCACGGGAACGTCCTTCAGCTGCGGCTGCGCCGTTGTGTCGGCATTGGCGAGCTGGAGGTCGTGAGCCAGCGAAGTGTCTTGCGCCAGCGCGTCCTCAGGCTTGTCGCCCTGCTTGCAGGCGCCCAGCGCCAGGATAGCAATGAGGAGGACCGGTGTCGCGATCCTCGAAAATTTGGTCTGCATGATTGTCATCTCGGAAAAACGAAGAAGGGATACGGTCTACTTCGGCCGCATCCCTCCACCGCCTATCGGCGCGGGAAGCGGCCCATTGGAGGTCCACCGGAACGGCTACCGCCATAGACTCCGCCCGGGATCGGGAACGGAAGCCGGTTGTTGACCGCTCTCCCGTTGCGACCTTCCGTGCGCGGGTCGCAGTTGTCGACATCTCCGACGACGCCACCGCGAATGACCGCGCCCAGGATTGTGCCGAGGACCGCGCCAACGCTCGAACCGCCGCTGCTCACGCGTCCATCGTCACCACCAGACGACGGACCGCTCGGATAGGATACCGCCACCGGCTGAGGGCGCGGCGAGACAGGAGTCGGATCATTTGCGGACGGCGCCGAGGCGACCGACTGCGGCTCGGTCTCTGTGACAGTCGCGGGCGCCTTGGCCTGGACGACCTGAGGCGGCGACTTCGGAGCGGCTTTGTGACGTCTCACGCGAGCCGAAGGAGCCTGCTGACGTGACGGGGGCGTCGTCCGCTCGATCGCCGAGATGACCTGCTGGCCCGCATTCGGAGAGCTGTTAGCCAACGTGATCCCGTCAGACGAAGAGGCGAGCTCCAGGTCCTTCTTGAGATCATCGTTCATCGACGCCTTCTTGTCGCCGCTGCAAGCGGCCAAAAGAACGGCGCCAGCTCCTGCAAGCAACAGATAACTCTTCCGCATATAAACTCCTTCCAACGACTGGGAGACGACTATTTCAACTCGTACAACCGGGGAGGAACGTGTGATTCGCCCGGCGCCATCTATAGAGGCAACTCCGGCGCCCGCGGTTGTACCCTTATCCAAGGGGTTAACGTCACTTTGCCGTCATCCATGTCATCGTCTAGGGACAGGGGCTGTCCCCGGAGTGAGACTCGCGCGATTCTCGCTCGCCATATAGCTTCGCCGCAATGAGATACACCGTGCTGGGCGGAATGGCGATCATAGCAGCTTTCGCGTGCGGACCGCGCTCAGCTGCCGACATGTCCGCGGCGGAAAAAACGGCGATCGCGGACTCGCTCAAGCGCCTTGTTGTCTCGGCTTACGATCTCTCCAAGCCGGATCCCGTGAAAAGCCTGATGAGTCTCTACCCTGCCGAGGGGCGCGTCATCTCAGCCAGCGGGGGCGTCATAACCACGACGCGCCCGCAGCTCGAGCAGGGGATAAGGGCGTTCTGGACCTACGTCGGCCAGAACATGCGGAATCCCAAATGGCAGTGGACTTCTATGAACGTGGATGTGCTCGCCCCGGATGCCGCGGTGATGACGAGCACATATCGCGTCCCGCACCTGACGCCCATGGGGATGAATCACGTTATTGCCGGTGCGTGGACGGCGGTGTTTGAGAAACGGGGCGGCCGGTGGGTGATCATCCAGGAGCACCTTTCGGATGTGCAGAGCAATCCGAATCTCCAGACGAACATGACCCCACCGAAGGGCAATCCCTGAAGTCTTATCCCTCGGAGCCACCCCCGGTGGCGCTCACCGATGATTTGAGCTGCTGCCCCATCTCGGCTTCGCCGCTGATGATGGCGCGCCACGTCATCTCCGGACCTCTCCGGAAGCCCTTCTGGGTGACTTTAACTCCCTCGGGTGAGATCGCCACCATGTAGGCCTTTCCGTCGATCTCGATCTCGCGCTTCAGGGTTTTTTCTAGTTTTGTCGCCATGCCCCCTCCGGGGAGTTAATTGTGGGTTGGCGGTATAATACGCGCTCCGGGCCCCGCCTACGAGCCCCCGTCTTATCTCGCTCTTTTGGCGAGGCTTTAATGTAGCCTGCCCAAAGGCTCGTTCGTCCTCTAATTACACGGAGATCGAATGGCTTTTATGGCTCTACAGGCCCCGGGCGATGACAGCGCCCACCTCATATACGAATTCGAGCGCCGCGCCTACCCCGTCAGGAACTCATTGCTGACAATCGGGCGTGACGCCGCGAGCCATATTCTCATTCGCGAGCCTGCCGTTTCGCGAAATCACGCCGAATTACGCTCCGAGGATGGCAAGTTCGTTCTTCATCCGTGCGGCGTTAACCCAACGAGCGTCAATGGAATGATGCTCGCCGAGCCGCGGTCCCTCGCCGAAGGCGACAAGGTGGAAGTGGGCTCAGCGATACTGACCTTCACCACCAAGCGGCTTCCTCTGGGTGTCGCGGTGATCGAGCCCGCCGCAGCGAGCAAGCGCGAGAAGGACATCAATACCCGGCGCAACACCATCAAGCACCCGATCCTGGCTGGCGATCTTGATCCCGATTCGCCGCGCAGGGTTCCGACGAATGTCATCATCGGGGCAATCGCGGTGATCGTCGTGATTCTGTACCTGCTCGGCCGGTAGGCTCTACTCGCTCTACAGCCCCCTCACAACTTAGAACTGCGCTGCTGCCCGCTTCCCGCTGGTCGCTTTTCGCTGTCCGCGGAAAACCGCGGGACAGTTCGAAGTGCAGTTCTGGCCAACGCCGTTGCGCCATGACAATCGGTCCCTGCGCAGTCAGCGAGTAGCGCTCAGCGAAAAGCGGGCAGCAGGCAGCAGCGTAGTTGTCAACTGCGGTTTAATTCAGACCTGGTCCGCGAACCGGGCGAGCACCATTTTCTCGAGCTGCATCTTTAGCGGCTCGAGCTCGATCGTCTCGAGTACATCTGCGGCGAAAGCGTACGTCAATAGCACTCGCGCAGTCTCGCGACCTATGCCGCGGCTGTTGAGATAGAACATCGCCTGCTCATCGAGCCTTCCCACTGTCGCGCCGTGGGTGCACTTCACGTCGTCGGCGAATATCTCGAGTTGCGGCTTCGTATCGACACGAGCGCCGGGCGAGAGCAGAAGATTGTTGTTGCTCTGCTTTCCGTCCGTCTTCTGCGCCTCGGGGTGAACGTAAACCTTTCCGTTGAAAACCCCGTGAGAGCGGCCGTCGAGAACTCCCTTGTACACCTCGTGGCTCGGGCAGTTGGGAGCGATGTGCTCGATGCTCGTCTGGTTGTCGATGTGCTGGGTGCCGTCGGTGAGATACAGACCGTTTAGCGTGCAGGTCGCGGCATCTCCATCGAGGGATGTGTAGATATTCGTCCGTGCCAGCGAGCCGCCTACAGCAAAAGAGAAAGAGTGGAGCTGGCTGTCCCGCGCCTGGCTGATCTGTACCGTGCCCACGTGGAACGCGCTCTCGCTCTCGCGCTGCATCTTGTAATGATCGACGTGCGCGCCTTCGCCAACGGAGATCTCGGTCACTGCGTTGGTGAAATAACCGCTGTCCCGCAGTGAGACGTAGCTCTCGATCACGGTCGCCCGCGAGTGACGTCCCGCGACGATGAGATTCCGCGGATGGGACGCGCCCTCTCCGCCTGAGACGAACACCAGATGGATGGGCTGCTCGACGACCGCGTCGGCCGCGAGCTCGATGAACGCGCCATCGTCGATGAACGCGGTGTTGAGCGCAGTGAAGGTGTGCTGCTCGAACTTTGCGATTTTGCCGAGGTAGCGCTCAATGCCCGCTGATCCGGCCTTGATGGCGGCGGAGAGACTGCTCACTCGGACGCCCTTGCCGAGTCCTGCCTTCGACGAAAGTTCCTCGGAGAACATTCCGTTCACGAAAACGACGGTGTGCCAGCCGTTCTCACCGAAGTTGAACCGCTCGAGATCGGCCCGGTTGACCCCTAACGAGCTCTCACCGTCTTCCTTTCGGCGCGACGATTCGCGGCGATCAGTAACTCCAGCCGCAGGCGTGGCCGATTCGCGCGTCGCCACGCGAAAAGAGCGCTCGGCGATCGGGGCAACGCTCGTGAAGTGCCAGTCTTCGTTTTTCGTCGTCGGAAATCCAAGCGCCTGGAAGCGCGCCATTCCCTTCGTCCGCAGAGTCTGAAGCCAACCCGGCCCTGCCGACCGGCGCTCAAAATCCTCTCGATACACATCGATCGAGCCTGGTGCCCGCGCGCTCACAGACCCCGCTCCGTCCTTCCCCGCGGCATCCCTGGCCGTGCCATCCTTCGCGACCACCGGATTCTCACGAGCGCTTTTCCTCGTTGCAATCTCGCTCAAGCAGCTGCCCCCGCACCTGTCCCGGCATCCTGCAGCCAGTCGTAGCCCTTCTCTTCGAGCTCGAGTGCGAGCTCTTTCCCACCGGACTTCACGATCCGGCCACCGGCGAGTACGTGCACGTAATCGGGAACGATGTAATTGAGGAGCCGCTGGTAGTGCGTGACGACGATCGTCGCGTTGTCGGGCGAGCGAAGCGTGTTGACGCCCTCGGCTACGATGCGGAGAGCGTCGATATCGAGTCCCGAGTCGGTTTCGTCGAGAATCGCGAGCCGAGGCGAGAGAACCGCCATTTGGAAGATCTCATTGCGTTTCTTTTCGCCGCCGGAAAATCCCTGATTCACCGAGCGTGATAGCAACGATTCGTCCATGTCGACGAGCTTGAGCTTCTCCTGCACCAGATCGAGGAACTCGAGCGGATCCACTTCTTCCTGGCCATTCGCTTTGCGTATCTCGTTATACGCGGAGCGAAGAAAGTAGGCGTTGGAGACGCCGGGGATTTCCACCGGATACTGGAACGCGAGGAAGATTCCGTTCTGTGCGCGCACTTCCGGAGCCATCTCGAGAAGATTCTGCCCGTTGTAGGTGACCGTTCCCCTGGTGACTTCGTAGGACGGATTCCCCGCCACCACTTGCGCGAGGGTCGATTTGCCGGAGCCGTTCGGTCCCATCACGGCGTGCACCTCTCCCGCATTCACGCGGAGCGTGACGCCTCTGAGTATTTCCCGATCGCCTATTGCGGCGTGCAGATCATTTATTTCGAGCACGAAACCATTGATTGAATGTTGTTTGAATCGCGTACACTGCCTGACTGAAAAGCGTCCAGTTAGCCGTGAAAGGATAGCCCGGCGTCCTGGGACCGGAGCGGAGCCAGGCCCAGCCAGCGCGGATCCTGTCGATGAGATTCCGTCGTGCCATGTGTACTCAGTCTGCGCGCCTGAGGCTCAACCGACGCTGCCTTCCAGCGTGATGCCGAGCAGCTGCTGCGCTTCTACCGCGAACTCCATCGGCAGCTCCTTGAATACTTCCCGGCAGAAGCCGCTCACGATCATCGACACCGCGTGCTCGGCGCTCACTCCTCGCTGCTTGCAGTAGAAGATCTGGTCCTCGCCGATCTTTGACGTCGACGCCTCGTGCTCGAGAGTGGCGGTGTTGTTCTGCACCTCGATATACGGGAACGTGTGCGCTCCGCACTTGTTGCCGATGAGCATCGAATCACACTGCGTGTAGTTGCGCGCATTTTCGGCCTTGGGAAGAACGCGCACCAGACCGCGGTAGCTGTTGTTGCCTTCACCGGCGGAGATTCCCTTCGAGACGATCGTCGACTTCGTGTTCTTTCCGATGTGGATCATCTTCGTGCCGGTGTCTGCCTGCTGCTTCCTGTTGACGACGGCGACCGAGTAGAACTCTCCGACTGAATTGTCTCCCTGAAGAATTACGCTCGGGTACTTCCAGGTAATCGCCGAACCGGTCTCGACCTGAGTCCACGAAATCTTCGAGTTGACGCCAGCCGCCTTGCCACGCTTGGTGACGAAATTGTAGATGCCGCCCTTCCCCTGCGCGTCTCCGGAGTACCAGTTCTGCACCGTCGAGTACTTCACCGTCGCGTTGTCGAGCGCGATCAGCTCGACGACTGCCGCGTGCAGCTGATTCTCGTCGCGCTTGGGCGCCGTGCATCCCTCGAGGTAGCTGACCGATGCGCCCTCGTCGGCAATGATCAGTGTGCGCTCGAACTGTCCGGTGTTTTTGCTGTTGATGCGGAAGTACGTCGAAAGCTCCATCGGGCACTTCACGCCCTTGGGCACGTAAGCGAACGAACCGTCGCTGAAAACGGCGGCGTTCAGCGCCGCAAAGAAGTTGTCGCTATGCGGGACGACGGTGCCGAGATATTTCTCGACCAGCTCGGGGTGGTTCTGAACGGCTTCGCCGAAAGAGCAGAAGATGATTCCGTGCCTGGAGAGCTCGGTTCTCATCGTCGTGCCGACAGAGACGCTGTCGAAAATGGCATCGACGGCGACGCCGGCGAGCATCTTCTGCTCATTGAGCGAGATGCCGAGTTTCTCGTACGTGCGAAGGAGCTCGGGGTCGACTTCGTCCAGGCTCTGGAGCGGTTTCACACTCTTGGGCGCTGAATAGTAGACGAGCGAGTTGTAGTCGATGGCCGGGTACCGGACGTTGCCCCAGTGCGGCTCTTTCATCGTGAGCCAGCGGCGGTACGCCTTGAGGCGCCATTCCAGCATGAACTCCGGCTCGTTCTTTTTCGCCGAGATCGTGCGGATAATGTCCTCGTTGAGGCCAGCCGGCACGGTGTCCGTCTCGATATCCGTGACGAACCCATAAGCGTACTCGCGGTTGACCAGCGCCTCGATTCCCGAGCTCATTCCAACTCCTTGGCGTTTCTATACTTCACGGCGTAGATTCAATCTAAAGCAATTCTGTCGGGATAGTCAAGCGAACGGTTGTCTTTCTATCCTATTGTCTCGTCAGCACTTACGCAGCCAGAGAATGTGCGGAGCCCGCCCGATTTCATACATTAGAGGACCCGAGTGATCGTGGCGAAACGCCTCGAATGACCGGCGCATCGAGCCCCGTTTTCGATTCGCCGGCCGGCAGTCCGGAGTTCGAACCTGTCGCATCGGTGAGTGAGTTGACCGAAGGAACGGTTCTGCAACGGGTGCGCCCAAGCGGTGATGCCGTTTGTCTCGTCCGCTACAAAGGCGAGATCTCGGCGTTGAGCGATATCTGTACTCACCAGCATTTTTCGATGTCGCTGGGCGACCTGCTCGACGATGGGACGCTCCAGTGCGCATGGCACGGAGCACGGTACGACTGCAGGTCGGGTGAAGTGAAGCAGGTACCCGCCACAGCTCCGCTGCCGGTGTTTCAAGTGCGCGTCGAGGGAGATACGATCCTCGTTGGACCACGCTGCGAACGGATCGACGGAAAATACGAGACGTCGACGGTGCGCATTCCATGAAGCTGCGCCGCGATTCAGAGCTCTCCCCGGATTTGAAGCTGCGCGCCGACTTTCCACTGCTGGTGAATAATCCGGGTCTCCACTACCTGGACTCGGCTGCGACGTCACAGAAGCCCAAGGCGGTTCTCGATGCGCTGCGCGATTTCTATGAGACGGCGAACGCGAATCCGCATCGTGGTGCGTACGCGCTGTCCGTGCGGGCGACCGAGCTCTATCACCAGTCGCGCCTTCGGATTGCGCAATTTCTCGGCGTCCGGGATTCCGATTCCCTCATCTTCACGCGCGGCACGACTGAAGGCCTGAATCTCGTCGCCGGCTCCTGGGGAATGGCGAACGTGGCAAGCGGTGACGAGATCGTCGTCACGGCGATGGATCACCACGCGAATTTCGTCCCTTGGCAGGTGCTGGCGATGAGAAAAGGCGCGAAGTTCCGAGTCTGCGAGCTCACTCCTGATGGTAAAATCGACCTCGATTTCCTGAACGGACTTCTGAACAAGCGCACGAAAGTGGTAGCGTTCAGCCACGTTTCGAACGCTCTGGGTACGATCAATCCGATCCCTGAGATCGCGCGGATGGTGCGTGAGAAGAGCGATGCAATCCTCGTCTGTGATGGTGCGCAGAGCGCTCCGCACTTCCCCGTTTCCTTCGATTCGCTCGGCGTCGATTTCTACGCGTTTAGCGGCCACAAGATGCTGGGGCCGATGGGAATTGGCGGATTGATCGGCAATCGCGAGATGCTCGAGGAAATGCCGCCGTATCAGACGGGCGGCGACATGATCGAGTTCGTGCACGATGATCGGACAACGTGGAACGTGCTGCCACTTAAGTTCGAGGCGGGAACACCAAACGCGGCCAACGCGGTCGGCCTCGCCGCAGCCGTGGAGTATCTCGACAGGATTGGCATGGATCGCGTTCGCTCACACGAGAGAGCGCTTATGTCCGCGGCGCAGGAGCGGCTCTCCGCAATCGAGGGCCTTCACATCTATGGACCTCCGGCCAGCGAGCGGAGTGGCGTCCTGAGCTTCACGCTCGGTGATGTGCATCCGCACGATCTCGCCACGATTCTCGATGGTGAGGGAGTTTGCATTCGCGCTGGGCACCACTGCGCGCAGCCATTGATGCGGCGGCTCGATGTGCCGGCGACCGCGCGGGCATCGTTCTATGTGTACAACGACGAGAGCGACATAGATGCGCTTGTCGCTGGGATTCTCAAGGCAAGGGAGATCTTCGGATATGCGCCGGTCTAGCCGACTCTGCCGGACCGGGAGGCGCCATGTCTCAGCCTAGGAGCTCGGCCGAGATCGGCGCGCTGTATCAGGAGATGATTCTCGATCACTACCGGAGACCACGCAACAAGGGGACGCTCGAGAACGCGGACGCGAGCGTGGAGATGAAGAATCCACTTTGTGGCGACGAGATCGGTCTGCAGGTCGCGTTCGAGGGCGATTGTGTCTGCGACCTCAAGTTCTCGGGTCGCGGCTGCTCTATCTCCCAGGCGTCAGCGTCGATGATGACCCAGCTCGTGAAGGGAAAGAGCTCGGGGCAGATCGATGCGATCAGGAAGCAATTCCGGGATTTGATGCTCGGTGATTCCTCCGCCGCCGACGATCCAGAGATGCGTTCCCTCCGCGCGCTCTCCGGCGTGGCGAGATTTCCCGCGCGGGTGAAGTGCGCATTGCTGGCGTGGAATGCGTTGGCAAGCGCGATGGCCGAGCGGCCTTCACAGGGCACTCCGAGCTAAGAGGCGAGTGACCTTGCCGCCAAGCTCTCACCCTGGTCGGCGCTGGAGTCTTGTGCGCCGAGGTGTCGCATGGAGGCGTGTGATGGGATGCGTGGCAGTCGGTGTGTTTTCTGTCGCCTGCCACAAGAATGTCCGCGTCCAGAGTGATTCTCACGTTGATCCCGTGATCAAAGACACGACGCGTGTGGTCCCTCCGATCACGGACCCCAGCGTCATCGCGCTCTTCAAGGACACCGGTGTCGTCAATGTCCTCTCGGCAGAAGGGCAAACCTTCAAGCTGCCGGGGGAACGTCAGACACTACGCGCCACGCTCAGAAAGGAACGCGAGTTGTGGCAGGCCAGAAAACCGCGTGATTATAAATTCCTGCTCCGAGTGGGATGCTTCTGTCCCGGGACGCGGGGCTGGCTATTGATGGAGGTTCGGGCCGGCCAGCCGCTGCGAGCGTGGGACAAGGCAGGTAATTCCGCTGCCCTCACCGACTGGAACACGTTCAACATCGACGGCCTGTACGACAGTCTCGAACGATCAGCCGACATCAAGGGCCAGGTCCGGATCGCTTTCGATCCGCGTTGGCATTTTCCTAAGTACGTCTACACCGTCGCGCTGCCAGGGCCGGACATGTGGTCTACTATCGAAGTGCGTGGGTTCCGGCCGATCTGACTCTGAAAGACAATATCGCGGACAACAATCCCGGTTCACGCACTCAAAGGTCAATCATGGAATCACCGAAAAAAATGGAATTCGCCTACTCCCTCCTGGCGGGTATTGGAATTCTAACCACGTCATTTAGCCTGAGCTGGGGAATCTGGAGCGGCTATCATCCCGTTGGCTATTACATCAATCACCACGCATTCTTCATCGCCGCTACAGGCATTGGCCTTTTATGTTCGCTGGCGATCAACGTCTCACTCAAGAAAAGAATTGAAGCTCTTGAGAGTGCTGTAAATCGAATGAATGGTGGGAAATGAATTTGTAGCCAATCGTCAATTCACGCCGGATGCTCCTGCTCAAACGAATCGGTGTCGCCCTTGGTCTTCTCGTTCTCTGCGCGATCTCGATTCTCCGGGTTGCGCGGCCTCCGCGTGCCGTTTCAGCGACCGCCTCGGATACAGTGTTCTCTGCCGAGCGCGCGATACGGCACGTCGAGCAGATCGCGCAGCGGCCGCATCCGATGGGCACCGCCGATCACGATCGCGTGCGCGACTACATCGTCGCGCAGCTCTCCGCGCTCGGACTTCGCCCGCAGATTCAGCAAGGGACCGCGATCGGCACGCGCTATCGACAAGCGGGGCACGTACAGAACATTCTCGCCCGACTTCCGGGCAGCGACCTGAACGGCAAAGCGGTGCTCGTCATGGCGCACTACGACGGAGTGGAGGCTGGACCGGCGGCGTCCGATGACGGCGCCGGATCCGCGGCGCTGCTCGAGACGCTTCGTGCGTTGCGGGCGAGCAAACGGCTCTTGGCGCACGACGTCATTGCGCTATTCACCGACGGCGAGGAAGCGGGACTCCTCGGCGCTGCCGCATTCGTGCGTGAGAATCCGTGGGCGAAGGACGTCGCCGTCGTTCTCAATTTCGAGGCCCGCGGCACGAGCGGACGTTCGTTCATGTTCGAGACTGGCCCGGGCAATCTCGACGCTGCTCGAGCGCTGCGTAGCGCCGGCGACGCAACGGCCGGATCGGTCTACGCGACGATCTATCGCACACTGCCCAACGACACCGACCTCTCCGAGGTCGCGGTACTCGGCCTTCCCGCGCTCAACTTCGCGTTTGCCGACGGTGTCGAACGGTACCATACGAGCCACGATGACATTGCGCACCTGAATCCGGGCAGTTTACAGCATCACGGGTCGCAGATGCTCGCGATGGTGCGCACGTTCGGCACCGAGCCGCTGCCGCGCACGCGTACTGGTGATGGTGTGTTCTTCGACCTGCCGATCATCGGCCTCGTCGTTTATCCGGTGGGACTCGAGCTCCCGTTGGCGATCATCGCATTGGTGCTCGTTGGAACGCTCGTGGCTCGCGACCGAAAGGGAGTGGGTACAGGCGTGCTCGCGACGCTCGTCGCACTCATCGTGTCGGGCGGCATAGGGTTGATCGTCGGCAAAATGTTCGTGGGCCCCGCGGTGTGGAGCGGGTTGAATGCGACAGGCCTCTTGCTGCTCGCTTTATCAGCCACTGCTGCGTGCTATGCGCTTGCCAGGAGATGGTCCACTCCGCGTGGGCTGCAAGTCGGCGCTCTCATCGTGTGGCTGGTCCTCGCGCTTGCGTTGAGCGCTCGAGCCCCGGGTGTCGGCTATCTCTTCACCTGGCCGCTCCTGTTCGCCGCGGTCGCAGCACTCCTTTCACGCGGCCGCGAGATTGGCCAGTGGGCGGCAGCAGTCGTGACGTTGCTCCTTCTCGTCGGCTTCATCTACGGTGTTTCGGTAGTGATGCTGGGTGCTGTCGGTACAGGTGCGATCGCGCTGTGTGTGGTAGCGTCGCTCGTTACACTTCTGCTCGCGCCACAGCTGGAGCTCGTCGCCGGCGACGCGCGTTGGTCGGGCGCCCTGTGGCTCGCTGGCGCCGGCGTGGCGTGTCTCGTGATCTCCGCTCTCACGGTGCATCCGAGCGCTGACCATCCTCTGCGCAGCGCCCTGGTGTACACCGAGAACGCCGACTCGAGCGATGCGTGGCTCGGTACGCTCGGCAGCTCGACAAATGCATGGACGCGCGACGTGATCGACCAGGGAACTCCCGGGCCCATTCCCGCGTGGACGGCGCGTCTGTCGGACGGAGGCCGCTTCACTGGCCGGAAGGTCCAACGCGTGCCGCTTGGCGGTCCAAACGCCATTCTGGTTGGCGACACGCTGATCAGCGGGACCCGGCGCGTGGTGCTCCGTGTCAACGCGCCAGCGGGAACCACTGGGCTCGTGATGCGCGCGCGCGGCGTCAAAGTGCTCGCTTCGTCGATCGACGGACGCGTCGTCGACACCACGCGATACCGCTATCACGTGCGGGACTGGGTCATGGAATACTGGGCAGTTCCCGACACCGGCGCGACCGTTGCCCTCGCCATTCCCGCGGGTGGCCATATAGACTTCGACCTTGCGGCGCGACGCCCCGGCATTCCGACCGTTGCCGGCGTGACGATTCCTCCACGTCCGCGATATGTCGTGCCAAGTCAGACGGGGGATGTGAGCATCGTATATCGGCAATGGCACTTTTGAGTCTGGCGGATTCCTTACGGCCTGGAAAAGCGTTGAACGAACGAGCCCTGTAAGAAGAAATGGACGTCGTGGACAGACACGGTGAGCCGGATGCGCTCGAGATCTCACCCGAGGCGCTTACTGGTCCAGTCGCCCAAGCACTCGTGGCAGCCCTGAATGCGGAGCTCTCGGCTCTCTATCCTGAACCTGGCGCGACCCACTTTCGGCTCGACCCGGGTGAAGTCGCTCCCGGCGCCGGGATGTTCCTCGTGGCCCGCTGGTCAGGTCGCCCAGTCGGGTGCGGCGCGCTGCGTTGGCTCCGCGAGCCCGCCCTGACGCGTGAACTCGGGCCGCAAGTCGGAGAGCTCAAGCGCATGTACGTCACACAAGAAGTGAGGGGCAAAGGCATCGGCAGGGCGTTACTCACCCGGCTCGAAGCCGGGGCGCGCGCACTTGGTCTCATCCGGGTCGTACTCGAGACCGGCACCCGACAAACGGAAGCGCTTGCGCTCTATCGCCGCGCGGGATTCACTGAGATCCGGGCGTACGGCGAATACTCGTTGTCGTCCGGGACGAGCGTCTGCCTGGCAAAGGTGCTGTAAGTCTTCGAGCGCCTTACGTCACTAGTCGGCGCTGGCAGCGACCCACGGGTCGTCCGCCATCCACTCCTGATCCGGTGCGAAGAGAAACACCATGGCGCCGTCCGCGAGCTCGGGAAGCACGCGCCGAGCACGTTCCTGTTCCATCGCGGGACAACCCTCACTCCGTCCGGCCCTGTTCCCCGTCACATAGGGGGCACCGTGAGCAACGACGCCCCTTGCGAGCGCGTTGTCGTTGAAGTTCGCGGACACGCCTTTCAGGCGTAGCCCGATGGAACTGTACGACCGACCACCCGTGTGGCCATGGAAGTCGTAGGTATTCCCGGCGAGGTAGAGCCCGAGCGAGGTTGCTGCGCTGCCCGACGCATTCGAGAAGCGCGTCGGGATACCGTATTGAGTTCGCGACGACCCCCGGCCGTGGGCGACCGCAAATGGACCTTCGAGAATCGTGAGGGCCCGCATGTCGAAGACGTAGCCGCGTAGCTCAGTACTCGGCAGGCCGTAATCGACGAAATACAAGAGTGGCTTTTTGACGTCGTCGGGATGCGCCGCCATGTAGGCGAAGTAGCTGCGGAAGGCTGACTCGAGTGCCTTCGGATGACTCAGGGGGCGCACAGCTGCCGCGAGGGCGCGAACAGCGGCGCTGCTCTTCGCCAGAAATCCGTCCGCTGGTGTCTCGCCGACTGAGACCGCTGAGCGAGTCCCGGCCACTAGTGTTGCCGCCCCAAAGAGAACCGGGCCGTGCGAGTTGGTTTCAGGAGCCAAGCGGGCTCCAGCCAGGATCAGGGCGAAAGCGCCGATCAGTCCATTTTTCAGATACTTGCCCAGCTCCACACTCGGCTCCTAGCGATCAGCGGCGCTTTGGCGCCAGTATACGTGACAGACTGCAGGAGAGGACTAGTCCGCTCCTGAAGGATTTCTTGGGGTCTTAAGGATTTCTTGGGGTCTTATTTATTGGACTGCTAACGTATGAAGTTGGAAACCGTGAAGCGAGCTTTTTTTTCGTGTCGGCTGAAAGTGCTTGCAGCCCAACAGGACGGTGACCCGCAATTCCCAGAATCTCAAACACCTCAGACGTGCTATCGTTTCCCTGCCGGGCAATCCTGTTCGACCTCGACGGTGTACTCGTTGATTCCGCCGAGTGCGTGGAACGGACCTGGCGCAATTGGGCAAGCCGTCATCGGTTGGACCCGCAGCATGTGATCGCATTCGCGCACGGACGACGTACGATCGAAACGGTTCGTTTGGCCGCACCCGGGCTCAACGCCGAGGCCGAGGTCGCGGAACTGGAGGCTGGTGAGGCGATGAAGACGGATGGCATCTATGAGATCGAATCGGCCCGTGACCTTATCGAGAGACTGCCCGCTGGGAGATGGGCCGTCGTCACGTCTGGCATTCGCGCTGTGGCTGAATTCAGACTCCGACATACGCGGCTGCCAGTGCCCTCAGTGATGATCTGCGCCGATGAGATCGTCCGTGGAAAGCCTGATCCCGAGGGTTATCTCGTCGCCGCAGAACGGTTGAATGAGGCACCTGCCGATTGCATTGTGATTGAGGACGCCCCGTTAGGCATCGCGGCCGCGCGGGCGGCTGGCATGCGCGTTATTGCAATCGCATCTACCTATCCACGAGAGCAGTTGACGAGAGCGGACGCGGTCGTAGAACGTCTGAGCGATTTGAATGTGGTGAGCGACGGTCAGACGATCCGGATCGAGATTGCCGCGCGTGGGCGTTGATTCGGTGGCTCGAATCGTCGGAGGTATGTGTGTGCTCGCTTTTGGCGCTTCCCTCGCGTGCTCAGCCGATACGTCTCCGGTTGTGCCAACTCCTCCGAAAGTTACGTGGGTCCAGGTTTGGAGCGACGAGTTCGATGGGCTGGCCGGAGCATCGATCGACACTACGAAATGGGGCTACCAAACGGCGGACGGGTGCAACGATGGGATCTGCGGCTGGGGCAACAACGAGAAGGAATACTATACCAACGCATCCGAAAACATCGCGCTCAATGGACAAGGGCAATTGATGATCACTGCGCGGCGCGCTGCGACAGGTCTCGCCTGTTACTACGGTCCTTGTCTTTATACGTCCGCCAAAATCACGACCCGAGGAAAAGTGTTGGCCCAGCCGGGCCGCGTAGAAGCGCGCATCAAGCTGCCAGCGGGACAGGGACTGTGGCCCGCGTTCTGGATGCTGGGTCACGGCTTTCCCGCCACACCCTGGCCGGCGTGCGGAGAGCTGGACATCATGGAGAACAGGGGTAGCCAGCCGGCTACGACCAGTTCAGCAATGCATGGCCCGGGCTACTTCGGGGCGACGCCGTTCGCTCACTCGAATACTCTCGCGAGTGGCGTCCTTGCCGATGACTTCCACACTTTCGCCGTCGAATGGGATTCACTCGCAGTCCTTTTCTACGTCGACGGTTTCGGGCACTACGCGGTTACTCGCGGCGCGATCCAGCAATATGGTGCGTCGATACTCGACCAACCGTTCTTCCTGATTCTCAATCTGGCCGTCGGTGGGAATTTCGACGGGGATCCGAGGTCGGATGCGATTTTCCCGGCGACGATGCTCGTCGACTACGTGCGCGTTTACGTGCGGCAGTGAGATGGTGAGCAAGCCGAGCGCGCAACCATATTTCTGAGGGAGCTGGAACGTGGCCAAGCCAAAGCTGCGCTTCAGAATCGCGATGTCGCTTGACGGGTTTATCGCCGGTCCCAGCCAAAGCGTGGACAACCCGCTCGGGATCGGTGGCATGCGGTTGCACGAGTGGGTGTTTCCGCTCAAAGCGTGGCGGGAGATGCAAGGCCTCGAAGGTGGCGAGGTCAACGAAAGTACCGCCGTCATAGAGGAGTCGCTGGCCAACGTTGGAGCCACCGTGATGGGACGCAACATGTTCGGCGGCCATCCTGGCCCCTGGGACGCCAAAAAACCGTGGAAGGGTTGGTGGGGAATCAATCCGCCATACCATCACCCGGTGTTCGTACTCACGCGCTACAAGCGCGAGCCGCTCGAACTTGAAGGCGGAACGACGTTCACGTTTGTCACCAACGGCATCGCGTCGGCGCTTGAACAGGCGCGCCGAGCCGCTGGCGGCAAAGATGTGTCACTGGCCGGCGGAGCAAATGCCGCACAGCAGTACCTCGCGGCTGACCTCGTCGACGAGATGGAGATCAGCCTCGTGCCCACCTTCCTCGGCAGCGGTGAGCGGCTTTTCACCGGCGTTGGCGACTTGCACAGGTTCGAGCTCGTACGGACGGTCGCCGCCTCGAACGTAACGCACATCAAGTTCGCGAAGCGCTGAGCAGCGACTAGCACCCGAAAATCACCCACGTATATTCTGGTTTCGCCGCTTACCGCCTACCGTTGGCGGCGGCGCCAGCTTCGCGTCCTCCTATAGAGAAGGGCTTCCGTGACCACTGACGTCACCACCTTCGATGCAATCGTCGTGGGCTCGGGAATTTCCGGCGGATGGGCAGCCAAGGAGCTCTGCGAAAAGGGACTCAAGACACTGGTCCTCGAGCGTGGGCGCAACGTAGTCCACATCAAGGATTACCCCACGATGAATCTCAACCCGTGGGAGCTCCCGCATCGCGGCGCGATGTCGCGTCAGCAGCTGAAAGAGAATCCGCTCATCAGCAAGGCGGCCGGATACGGCGAAGACACGGCTCATTTCTTCGTCAAGGACCGTGACCATCCCTACGTCCAGGAAAAGCCCTTCGACTGGATTCGTGGCTACCAGGTCGGCGGGAAGTCGATAATCTGGGGGCGCGCCTGCCAGCGGTGGAGCAAGTACGAGTTCACCGCGCCCGAGCGACAGGGTTACGGCATCAACTGGCCGATTGGCTACGACGATGTCGCGCCCTGGTATTCACACGTCGAGAAGTTCATCGGGGTGTGCGGCAACCGCGATGGCCTCGAGGCAATGCCCGACGGAGAGTATCTGCCGCCATTCGATTTCAACTGCGTCGAGCGACACTTGAGCGAAAAGGTCCGTGCGCATTACGGCAATCGATACGTCGTGCAGGGACGGTGGGCGCACCTGTCACAACCGAAAGCGATTCACCTCGAGCAAGGACGCGGCACCTGTCTGGCGCGGAACCTCTGCATGCGCGGATGTCCGTACGGCGGCTACTTCAGCTCCAATGCATCCACTCTTCCATGGGCGGCAAAGACCGGAAACCTCACCATCCGGCCAGACTCGGTCGTCCATTCCGTCATCTACGACGAGTCGAAAGGGAAAGCGACGGGCGTCCGCGTGATCGATGCGAAGACCCATGCTGTGACCGAGTATCACTCGCGCATCGTGTTCATGAACGCATCAGCGCTCAACACGAATCTCATCCTCCTCAATTCCGCATCCAACCGGTTTCCCCACGGACTCGGCAACGACACCGGCCTGTTGGGCAAGTACGTCGCCCACCACAACTACCGCACCGGGGCGAATGGAAAGATCGATGGCTTCGAGGACAAGTACTTCTACATACGGAACCCGACCGAGTGCATCCTCGTCAATTTCCGCAACCTCGGAAAGCAGGAGATGGACTTCGTGGGCGGTTACACGACCTTCACGGGAGCATACCGGGAGCGCGGAGAGCCGACGACGGAGCGCGTCGGCGGTGAGTACAAGGACGCGCAGGCGCAGCCCGGGCCGTGGGGGATCTACATGTACATGCAGGGTGAGACGATTCCGAGAGAGTCCAATCACGTTCGCCTGCATGAGAGCGAGAAGGACCAATGGGGAATCCCGCGTCTCGTCACGTCGGTCGGGTACGACGACAACTCCGAGAAAATGATTCGCGACTGGCGCACCGAGGCGAAGGCGATGCTCGAGGTGGCGGGTTGCCACGATGTCCAGACGCACGACAATCACCAGGCTCCCGGACTCGACATCCACGAGATGGGCGGTGCGCGGATGGGGAGCGATCCAAAGAACTCGGTCCTCAACAAGTGGAACCAGCTCCACTCGGTACCCAACGTGTTCGTCACCGACGGCGCCTGCATGACCTCTACCGGCAACCAGAGCCCTTCAATCCTGTACATGGCGCTCACGGCCCGTGCGGTAAACCACGCGGTCGAAGAGATGGGGAAGCAAAACCTGTGAGGCTTCTCCTATGCCTCCGATGAATCGGCGCGAAGCGTTGAAAGCGACGACTGCCGTCCTGGGCAGCGTGCTACTTACGTCGAACGGTTTCCTGGTCGCGTGTGCGCGCGACTCGAACCGCGCGGCGGGGAAGATTCTATCGGTCGACGACCAGTCGCTGATAGAGGAGATCGCCGATACACTACTACCTACGACTCCATCATCGCCGGGCGCGAAGGCGGCTGGCGCCGGCGCCGCGATCAACCTGCTGCTCACGGACTGTTACGAGCCGGACCAACAACAGCGTGTTGTGAATGGGTTGAAGGAGTTTCGCAGTGTGTGCCGCCAGCGCTGTGGCGATAACTTCGCATCGCTTCCTCAGAAAGAGCGCAAGCAGGTGCTGCGCGAGATCGACGCTGAGGCGCAGAAGGCCGGCTCCGCACACTACTTCGGGCTGGTTCGCGAGCTTTCGCTTCAGGCCTATTTCTCTTCCGAGATCGGGATGACGAAGGCGCTCCGCTACATAATGGTTCCCGGAAAATGGGTGGGCTGTGTGCCGCTGTCGCCAGGGCAGCCCGCGTGGGCATGACATCCAGCGAATACTGGCGGTCCGGATTGGTTAAAGCAGGAGTCCTGCTTCTGGTCTTCGGCACGGGCCCGCTGCTTTTCATTATTGTGGCCGCGGCGATTGGACTCTGGCCGGATCCGAGCCCCAATCCAGTTGGACCAGGACTTCTCGCAGGTCTTACTTTTTGGCCGGGTTTGATTTGCCTGATTGTTGGCATTACCCGCGTTAGGCGCGACAAACACAGCGCGGTCTAGGAGCGACAAAAATGCCTCAGACAGCCCCTCGCTGCCCTAAATGCCAGAAGACGATGGAACGTGGGCACGTGCCTGATATTGGGCATGGGCAGATCTACCTGACAGGCTGGTCGCCGGGCGCGCCGGAGCGCCGACGCTTCCTCGGGGGAATCAAGTTTCGCGCGAAAGAGCAGTTACCGCTCACAGCGTTTCGATGCCCCGGCTGCGGCTACGTCGAACTTTATGCGCCGTCCGACTGATGCACCTTTTTGCACCCCTCTCTCTAGGCGTCGCAATTGAACCTGGTAGCAGGGTGGCGCTCAGGAACAGATCGTGTCCAAAGTAAGAATCGGAATCGTCGGCTCTCGCTTCCAGGCGGATTGCATTGCGGCATCTGTCAAGGCGATGCCGGAGGAGATGGAGGTGGTAGCCGTTGCATCCCCGACGAAGGGGAATGCGGAGGCGTTTGCGCGGCGTCACGGCATAGGAGGTTTCTATTCCGACTACCGTGAGATGCTGCGCGACCCGGCGATCGAGATGATCTCCATAACGGCGCCGAATCGGCTTCACGCCCGCATCACGATCGAGGCCGCCGCAGCTGGAAAACACGTTGTTTGCGAGAAACCGCTGTGCGTCACGCTCGAGGAAGCCGACGCGATGATCGACGCGTGCGCAAAAGCCGGTGTCCTTCTCCTCTACGCGGAGGAGCTCTTCTTCGCGCCGAAGTACGTGAAGGCGAAGCAGATGGCGGATGAAGGCGCTTTCGGCCGCGTTCATCTCGTGAAGCAAGGCGAGAAGCACTCGGGCCCTCACTCCGACTGGTTCTGGGATGTCGAGCAGTCCGGCGGCGGCGCCCTCATGGACCTCGGCTGCCATGGCATCGCCTTCTGCTGGTGGTTCCTCGGCAAGCAGAAAATAAAGAGTGTGTACTCGCAGCTCTCGACACAGGTGAATGCTCGTCGCACCAGCGCGGACGACGAAGCCATTACGATCATCGAGTTCGAGAATGGCGCCATCGGCATGGTCGAGAACAGCTGGAACCGGCCGGGCGGAATGGACGACACCATCGAAGTCTTCGGCGACAAGGGACAGACCTACGCCGACATGCTGATGGGCAACGCGCTCCCGACCTACTCCGAGATCGGATTCGGGTATGCGGTGGAGAAGGCGTCGTCCACCAAAGGTTGGACGTATCCTGTTTTCGAGGAGCACTGGAACTACGGCTTCCCGCAGGAGATGCGGCACTTCGCACGCTGCGTGCGCGGGAAGGAGAAGCCGATCTCGGATGGCGAGACGGGACGGGTCGTGATGGAAGCAGTGCACGCGGCCTACGCCTCGGCCGGCCTCGGCAAGAAAATCACGTTCCCCTTCCGCCCAAAGGGAATCGCCAAGCCAATCGATCTCTGGAAAAAGCCGGAGCTCGCACAGGCCGCGCTCTGAATGCGACTTGCCGGCGCGATCGACATCGGCGGGACCGCCATCAAGATCGGAATTGTCGATGAAGACGGCACGATCATCAGGCGCGAGCGCGTTCCCACGAGCCGTGATGGAGAACCCGTCGCACTCGTGAACGCCATCTTCGTATCGCTTCAGCCCATGCTGGATGCAGCGAAAGGTGAGAAAAACCCGGCGTCAGGGATCGGCGTGTCGGTCGCGGGCTTTCTCGATCCCCAACGCCTAGGGATGATCCACAACGCCAACCTTATGGCGCTTCGCGAGTTTCCGTTGCGCCGCACTCTGGAGAAGCGATTCTCGCTCGAATGTCCGCTCGAGGTCGACTCGAACGCCGCTGTCGTGGCCGAGTATCGGTACGGGGCCGGTCGAGGATCGACGCGGTTGCTGGGGGTGACTCTCGGGACGGGACTCGGCGGCGGGGTGATCATCGATGGACAGCTGCTCCGCTACACCGGTGAGTGCGCGGGCGATATCGGACACATCATTGTCGACCGCAACGGCCGCCTTTGCACCTGCGGTGCGCGCGGCTGCCTCGAGGCGATGGTCAACGTGGCCGCTCTGTCGGAGCGAGGCGGCGGTCGCACGGTCCGAGAGATCATTACCAGCGCGCGAGAAGGAGATCAGGCATCGCTAAAGGCTCTGTCCGAGACCGGATGGTGGCTGGGACTTGGATTGGCGTCCCTGTCGCCGCTTTTCTCGCCCGATACAATCGCGGTCGGCGGAGGAATCTCCGCGGCTGGAGAGCTTTTGCTCGAGTCCGTGCGCGCCAGCTACCATACCCACGCCCGCCCGGAGTTCCGCGATCACACTCGAGTTGTCGGCTCGTCGTTCGAGGGATGGGAGGGACTGATTGGTGCGGCGAGTCTTTTCCTCGATCCACTCGCGTAGCGATCCATGCCCCGAGCTCCGGTACGCGTTTTTCCATCTCCTGATGCAATCGGAGAGCAAGTAGCGCATCTCGTGCTCACCCGAATTGAGAAGGCACGCTGGGGCGATAAGCGCTTTGTCCTCGGATGTCCTACTGGTCGGACGCCGCGGCCAATTTACAGAGCGCTGGCGAGGCAGCTAGCGGAGAAGCCAGAGGATTTGAGTCATGTAGTGCTCGTGATGATGGATGAGTACCTCGTCGCAGTAGGCTCGGGGTACAAGTACGCATCAGCCAGGAAGCCGTGGTCCTGCCATCACTTCGCTCGCGTCGAGATCGCCGACCGCTTGAACGCGTCACTCTTGGCGACACAACGGCTGCGCGAAGAGTCGATTTGGTTTCCCGATCCTCGCGAGCCAGCCGCCTACGATAAAAAAATTGCCGACCTCGGAGGAATCGATTTCTTCATCCTGGCATCCGGCGCCAGCGACGGACACGTGGCATTCAATCCACCCGGCAGCGCTCGCTCGAGCCGAACGCGGATCATTCAGCTTTCAGAGGACACGCGTCGGGACAACCTCCAGACCTTTCCCGCGTTCGGGACGCTCGCTGCTGTGCCCGACCACGGAATCAGCGTTGGCATCGAGACGATTGTATCGGCAAAAGAGAGCGTCATGATCGTCTGGGGATCCGGGAAGCGTTTAACTCTGAGTAGAATGAAGAGCGCCGAGCGCTACGAGCCGGGTTGGCCAGCGACCGTGATTCACGAGTGCGCTTTAGGAGAGATACTCGCCGACACGGACGCCGCCGCACCGCTGGACGCTCGTTGACGCTCATTGAGGCGGCGGTAGAAACGCTCGATTCCGCTCTCGCTGCTGAGCGCGCCGGCGCCGACAGAATCGAGCTGTGCGAGAATCTGAGCGACGGCGGCACGACACCGGCCATGAGATTGATAGCCGAGGTCGCCGAGCGAACGCGGCTTCCGGTGTTCGTGTTGATTCGGCCGCGGGCGGGCGACTTCGTCTATTCGGACGACGAATTCGACCAGATGGTTCGCGACACCGAGCTGGTCGGAAGGCTCGGCATCGCCGGAACCGTGACTGGTGCGCTCACTCCCCATGGTCGCGTCGACGTCGAGCGCACCCGCACTTTGGTCGAAGCGGCAGCGGGGCTACCCGTGACATTCCATCGCGGGATTGATTCCGCGGTTGATCTGCCGGCTGCACTCGAGGAGGCGATCGAGGCGGGCGCAAGCCGGGTGCTCACTTCAGGCGGTGGGGCGACGGCAGTGGAGGGTGTGGATCTTATTGCGGCACTGGTAGGTCAGGCGCGCGAGCGGATCACTGTCATTGCCGGCGGGGGAATTCGGGAGCACAATGTGCGCGATGTGATCGCACGGACAGGAGTTGGCGAAGTCCACGCTCGGCTTATCGACGAAGGGCAAATGCGTGGACTCGTCGACGTCGTGAGAAAGCAGAAGTCGCCCGGGCGATCTGGGCGTTAAGGGCGTGGCGCCTGGGGTGCGCGGTTATCATGTTAGAAAGCAGCTGCCCACCCGCTTATCTTAGAAAGCAGTCACCATCTGCTTAATGGAACCGGAGGAGTACGAGGATGTGCCGGAACATCAAGACGCTCGCCAACTTTGAGCCGCCCGCGACCGACGACGAGATCCACGCGTCATCGCTTCAATTCGTGCGAAAGCTCAGCGGGACGACGAAACCATCGCGCATGAACGAAGCCGCCTTCAATCAAGCCGTCGATGAGGTCACAGCGGCTGCCCATCGATTGGTCCACTCGCTACACACCAACGCGCCGCCGCGAAATCGCGAAGTAGAAATGCAGAAAGCGAAGGAAAGGTCGCTGAAGCGATTCGCCTGAGGCGATAAGGCTCAGCTCATTTCTTCGAAGGCGATAATCCGGGCATTGGCTCGTCCGCCGTCGGTCCATAGATCGATGGAACCGGAACATCGATGAGCCGCAGATAGACAGTAAGCTGACCCCGATGGTGAACCAGGTGATTGATCGTCTGGCGCACGATCACAGCGCGTGGTGCCGTGAAGAAAACCTGATCGCCGCGCTTCAAGGACCAGGGCACCTGAAAGTCTGAATCTTTCGCGGCGGCAATGGCCTTGCGCGCTTCCTTGACGTGCTTGTCAAAAGTCTTGAGAAGATCTTCAGTCTTCTCGTAGGAGTATCCCGGGTAGCTGCCAAGATTCAACGAGGTTTGTGTCACGGCGTTCGTGATCCAGCCCGGCATACCAGACACCAGCTGCGTGAGATGGCCGAGCGAGAATGATTTCGGGTGGGGCTTCCACTGGCCCTTGTCGGTCGGGACCCGTTCGACTACACGACGGGTAGTGGTCATCTCCTGATCGAACTCGGGCAACAGGGTGTCGGCGATGCTCATATGATCTCCGCGAATCGGTTCATTCGTTGAATCCGGTAATACGATGGCAGCGCGGGAACTGCAACTGCAACCCAGTCTCACCCATTCATCCGATACCGGCGCTGGGGGAAACCAGCGAATGTGAGGGCAAGTCACTCTCACAGGGTTGCATGTCACCAAAATCAGAAACCCGCTCAAGCACGCTGGTAGAGCTATCCTCGCAGCTCGCTGCGGCGGTAGAGACCGCGGGTAATTCCGTCGTCGCGATTCACGCGCGGCGTCGCATTCCATCGAGCGGAATCGTCTGGCGCGACGGAGTCATCGTCAGCGCCAGCCACACCGTCCGGCGCGATGACGAGATCCCCGTTACGCTCCCAAATGGAGACTCCACTGTCGCGACAGTCGCCGGACGCGATCCGGCGACCGACCTGATCGCTCTCCGCATCAAAGGCGCGAAATCGTACGTCGCGCCGAGAGCGGATTCCAGCTCGCTTCGCGTCGGCTCGCTCGTGCTCGCTGTCGGACGACCCGGTCGCAATGTGTCCGCCAGCTTCGGCATTGTCAGCGCCGTCGGCGAAGGATGGCGCAGCTGGCAGGGCGCTCGCATCGACCGTGTTTTCAGGCTCGACCTGTCCGTGTACGACGGATTCTCGGGTGGACCACTCGTCGATGCGTCCGGTGCCGTGCTCGGACTCAACAATTCCGCGCTCGCTCGCGGAACTCCAATGGCGCTGCCTGCGAAGGCGGTCGATCGCGTTCTCGGCGAGCTTCTCGAGAGTGGCCACGTTCGGCGTCCGTTCATCGGGGTGGCCGTCCAGCCGGTTGCGCTGTCCGCTTCTCTGGTGAAGCAACATCAGCTCGGGCACGATAGTGGTCTGTTGATCGTGTCGATCGCCGACGCGTCCCCGGCTGACAAGGCGGGAGTGCTCCTGGGCGACGTCCTGCTCGAAGCCAACGGGCAATCGATCGGCCGCCCTGACGACCTGCTCGATGCGCTGTCGAGCGTTGAAGACGGCGGTGCGGTGACACTCAAGCTCCTGCGCGGCGGTACGATCAAAACGGTTTCCGTTACGCCAGCCGATCGCGGAGCCGGAGAATGATCGCCTCGATGCTGGGCTCAGCGCGAAGCGCGTCGTCAAACCTGAACGGACTGGCGGAGCTGTTGCGACAGGCGGTCGTCGAAGTCCGCAGCGGCGACAGCGGCAGCGGCACTGGAATCATCTGGGGCGGCGCTGGTCTCGTCGTGACCAACGCGCATTGCATCAGGCGCGGCGCGCCGCTTCAGGTCGATGCCGGTGGTAAGTGGCGCGAAGCGCAGGCAATCGCATACCATCCTCAACATGACCTCGCGCTTCTCGCATCACCATCAGTCAGCGGGCCACTACTGGAGCTACGCGATCCGGAGTCGCTCCGAGCCGGAGAGCTCGTATTCGCGCACGGACACCCGCTCGGGATTCGCGATGCGCTGGCTATGGGCGTGCTCCATACCGTCACCCGCGACCGGACGAAATCCCCACGCTGGATTGTCGCAGATGTCCGGCTCGCCCCAGGCAATTCCGGCGGCCCGCTCGTCGACGCGGAGGGGCGGCTCATCGGAATCAACAGCATGGTGGTCAACGGACTCGGTGTCGCCGTGCCGGCATCGCTGGTCCAGCAATTCGTGGAGCGCGCACTCTCGCAGCGGGCAGCGTAGCAACGGCGCGCGACGATGACGCGCATCGCGATCGTCGCAGCATCGGAGAAACTGCGTTCCTCACTTGCGGCGGCGCTGAGGGCGAGTGAGGAGTTCGAGGTGGTGGGCGTCGCGGCCTCAAGCGCTGGTGTTCCGCCTTCGGCAGATATCGTTCTGTTCGCCCGTGGTGGAGAAAACTCAGCGAATATCCGGCAACGCACGAGCGGCGAACCGGCAGTCGGCACGGTCCTCAGCAATCGAGAGCGGGAGATTCTCGCTCTTCTCGCCGACGGCCTGGTCAACAAGCAGATCGCAGCCCGACTCGGCATCTCCACGAACACCGTGAAAACTCATCTGGAGCTGCTCTTCGACAAGCTCGGAGTGACAACGCGCGCCGAGGCAGTGGCGACTGGCGTCAAGCGTGGTCTGTTGCTGCTTTGAGGCATGACGCTTGATGATGTCGTAACTCTGAGCCAATCTATCCCCCAACCTGGCGGGGACGCAGATGCCCGAAGGGCCCATCGAAGCACAGCTTCTGGATCACGAGAAGCAATACTGGCAGGCGATCAAGGACAGGGATGTGCCGGCGGCGATGCGCCTGACCGATGATCCGTGCATCGTGGTTGGCGCCCAGGGGGTCGCGCGCATCACCCGCCAGGCATTCGCTGGAATGCTGCAGGCCGGCGGTTGGACGCTGCACGAGTTCACGCTGAGCGATGTGCAGGTCCGAGTTCTCGGCGATGACGCCGCCATCATCGCCTACAAAGTCAAGGAACAATTGACCGTCGATGGAAGACCGTTGACGCTCGAAGCATCCGACTCGTCCACCTGGGTGCGGCGCGACGGACAATGGGTATGTGCGCTGCATACTGAAGCTCTCACCGGCGATCCGTTCGGCAGGGACCGACTCCCTATGCCGCCGAAGAGACTGTAGCGATCAGCCCTTTCCCGGTTAGCAGCCGTCGCATGACGATTCTCCGGCATTTGTTGTCGATCCTGCTACTTCCCTTCGTCATGGTGGTGATCGTCCCGCGATGGCTGCTTCGCGCCTGGTCGTCGTCTGACACGCGCTGGGTGGATGGGACTGTCGCCGCCGCCTTCGCCCACATTTCAGGCGTCGTGTTGTTTCTCTGCGGGCTTGCACTCTTCGCGTGGTGCGTCTCCCTTTTTGCGCGCGTCGGAGAGGGCACGCTCGCTCCATGGGATCCAACGCGCCGGCTCGTGGCAGTCGGTCCGTACCGGTACATGCGGAATCCGATGATCACCGGCGTCGTGACAATGCTGCTGGGGGAAACGCTATTTCTTGGCTCGCGCGCGGTCGGGATCTGGGCCGCGACGTTCATCGCTATCAATCAGATCTACTTCGTGATCTCCGAGGAGCCCGGGCTGGAGAGGCGATTCGGGACTGCATATGTCGAATACAAATCGGCTGTTCCAAGGTGGTTCCCGAGAGCAAGGCCATGGAAGGGCAACTGACGGCGGCCGGAAAACTCCTGTCGCGCACGAATTTTGATTGAGTGGGCCTGCGACCAAACAACGATCATTCCATGACAGATCCGACTTCTCCGCAGACCCGGCCCGCGATCCTTCCGCGGGACAATTTCAGAAGCGTCGTCGCGGCGCTGATCACCGTACTCACTGTCTACGGCTGGATCGACGCGCTTGGCCGTACACCGATGCGACATGCCCTCACTGTCCAGACGCGTCTCTGGTGGATCGAGCAGATCGTAGGTTTCGCGCTGGCGATCGTTTGCATTGGCATAATCCTGCGAAAGCGGTGGTCTCTCACTCCCGCGTTCTGGCTGTCGATCTATTCGCTGGTTTTTGACATCGTGCGCTGGATTTTCGAATTCAGAGAGGGACAGTTCGTGATCCGGGTGGCGCCGTTGCTTTACGCGCTTCTGCTGTGGCGGCTGTGGACGACCCGGAAACAGGTCTCCGCGGCGCAGGGCACTGTCATGATTGACACGACGGGCTAGGACCCGCCTCGGCGGAAGCCAATGCTGGCGGCCTTCGCGTCCCGACGGTAACTATTACCGTGGGCAATAAAACGCTTGGCCAGCTTATCATCATAGTTGGCCTCGGCATCATCGTCGTCGGACTGTTTACGATGCGGGGATGGCTCGGATGGTTTGGCCATCTGCCGGGGGATGTGCGTGTCGAGCGCGAGAATGTGCGGTTGTACGTGCCGATCGTATCGATGTTGCTGATATCGCTCCTTTTCAGCGTGCTGTCATACGTGCTACGTCGCATCCTCTGAGAACGATTCGCCTTTGAGTCGCCGCGAGCGCGTGGGCAGTCATATCCACGTATCGCTCGTTGTCGCTGCTCTGGCGTTGACCGTTCCCTCCCCCGCTTCTCTCGCGCAGCCACTGCTACTCGAGACATCGACGCGCGACACGCAATTGAGGACCGATTCCGCGAGAATCTCTCAGCGTGCGCGGGATCTTCAAGCGAGATTCGAGCGCCGGCGCCGGCAAATGCTGCCGAGGTTTTACATCGGCAGCGCGGATCACTGCCTGATCGTCGGACGATTCTGTGAGTGGCATCCCGACCTGACCGATTATGTAATTCCGGATGAAGGGAAGGACATAGTCCGTGCGCGAGCGGAATTGCTCAATGAGCTCGAGAAGGCGTCGGCCGCCCTTCCGGGCGACGACTGGATCATGGGACAGCGAATTCGCTATCTCACAGAGGGACACGACGCGTCTGCGGCCGACGTGGCGCGCTCGTGCCGGGCAACCAGGTGGTGGTGCGATGCCCTGCTCGGCCTCGCGTTACACGTGGCTGGCAACTACGCCGGTGCCGACAGCGCCTACGCCGCCGCGCTGGACGGGATGCCGTCTCAGACACGCTGTCATTGGCTGAATCTCGCGCCCCTTCTCGATGACGATATCCGCGGCACGTACAAGAAGATGAGCTGCGGACAGCGAGAGGCAGTAGATGCGCGAATCTGGTGGGTCGCGGATCCTCTCTTCATGACGCCTGGGAATGAGCGGCGCACGGAGCATTTCTCCCGGGTTCTGCACACCGCGCTGCAGGAGGATGCGGAGAATACTTACGGTTCGAGCTGGGGCGGAGACCTCGCGGAATTGATTCTCCGTTTCGGCTGGGCGGAGAAGTGGACGCAGGAGCCGTCGCACAGCATGTATGCGGAATCAAAGCCGGCGATTACAGGCCACGAGCGAGAACCGGGATACCATTTCTTCCTGACGCAGCGGCCGCCGGATAGCCTTGCGCTCATCGTCGACTCCGTGTTCGACATCTACCAGTTCCCGCCGCGGGAGCAGTATGCGCCCGTCTATACGCGAGCGTTCGTGCGGCTCGATGCCCAGGTGGCGCGTTTTCGGCGTGGAGATTCCACGAAGGTCGTGGCGTCGTATGATGTGAGCACCGATACCATTTTCGGCCGGAGGAAATTCACCGCGGCGTTGATAGCGATGGGGGACGAAGCAACGACCCCGTCGAAAAGCGAAGTGGCCGAGGCACCTGTCAGGAACGTTCTCACAGTGTCCACACCGTGGAAAGAGCAGCTCATTGGCGTCGAGCTGTTGGCCAATGACAGCGCCGCTGCAGCGCGCTGGAGATCGGGATTCGCCGAAATCCCTCTCGATTCCGGAAGGATCAGCGTTTCGGATCTGCTGTTCGTCGACGGAGAGCCATCACTTCCGGCCGATCTGAACGAGGCAATCCCGCGCGCGCACGGCGGGACGAAGTTTCGACGCGACAGGAAGATCGGGCTGTTCTGGGAGCTTTACGGAAAGACGCCGGCGGATAGCGCGCTTCCGATCTCCCTGACGATCACTCCGGTGGATGAAAGTATTCTGAGACGCACCTTCCGTGCGCTACGCATCGCGCCAAGGCTATCGCCGCTCAACATCCGCTGGCACGAGAATGGTGCGTCCGGAGTTTTGTCGGCGAGATCGGTGCTCCTCGATCTGTCCCTTGTGCCCGCCGGGAAATACGCGGTGAAGCTCGAAGTCGGAAATACTCCGACGGCCGTGACTTCGCGGGTCATCGAAGTTCAATAGGTCCGTACGGCTGATGACCTTCGCTCGTCCTCCTGTGCGGACCTAAGCCATAAGAGTAGCATTCGGTATGCGTTTCTCACCTTTGTCGTGCCTTCTTCTCATAGGTGGCGTCGCATCCCTCCTTGCCGGATGCGGAGGAGCTACTTCTCCCGCGTCTACGCAGCTCGCGACGAGTTACGACCTGGTCTCCTATGAAGGCCACACGCTGCCGGTCGAGACACGTGTGCTTGTCTACGTTTCAACCGAGCCTGGAGGTCCGAGCGCTAGTTGCAGCGACCGCTTAACTGCAATGAAAATCCTGTTTCTCACGGCGAACACCTATGCGCAAAGCGAATCGAGGCTACTCGTCTGTGACGACGGCAGACCCGACGTTACGAGTTCTAACCTGATCAGCGGCACGTATGCGCTAAGCGGCGGAACTCTCGAGCTCGTCGCAGAGCTTGGCGGCAGCATCTCGCAACACTACTTCGCTCGATCGAGTGGTAGGAGCCTAACTGTGTATCGACGAGAAATTCTCTATGGCCTCACGTTGCAGACTTTTAATGAGGCTCCTCTGATATTTGCCGCCACCCCCTGAAGGGTGTCGTTTCGCCGCACCAATCGCTTCCCCTTAGGCTAGCTGACTGAACGATTCTCGCGTAATTCCTCCAGCCGCCGTTCGATGAACCGCCGCTCCGGCTCCTGCGTCGCCAGCTCCAGTGCGCGCTTGTAGGAAGTGATTGCCTCGCTGGTTCGCCCGATCCTCCGGCAAAGATCTCCACGCGCGGCGTGCGCGAGGTGATAGTCGACGAGATCTCCGCGAACGAGTATCGCATCGATCAGGGCGAGGCCAGCTTCGGGTCCATCGCGCATCGCAATCGCGGCCGCGCGATTGAGCTCGATCACCGGCGATGGGTCGGCCCTCAACAGCACGTCGTAAAGCCCGACGATCTGCACCCAGTCGGTAGCGCTCGCGCTGGACGCCTCGGCGTGCACGGCCGCGATTGCCGCCTGGAGCGTGTAGGGGCCGAAACGATGCGACGACAGAGCGCGCTCGACCAGCTCCACTCCCTCCTCTATTTGCGGACGATCCCACAGGGTACGGTCCTGGTCCTCGAGGAGGATCATCTCGCCGGACAGCGTTGTCCGTGAGCGACGCCTCGCCTCATGAAGAAGCATCAGCGCCAGAAGTCCCATCGCCTCCGGCTCGGGCAGCAGCTCCATCAGAAGCTTGCCGAGTCGAATCGCTTCGCTCGAAAGGTCGGCGCGAGTGAGTGACGCACCACTCGAGGCCAGATAGCCTTCATTGAAGACGAGATATATCACGTGCAGCACGCTATCGAGCCGCTCGGGCAGATCTGGTCGCGATGGTATCTCATAGGGGATCCGCGCATCCCTGATCTTTCCCTTGGCCCGAACGATCCTTTGCGCCAGTGTCGGCGCTGGTGTCAGAAAGGCGTGCGCGACTTGTTCGGTGGTGAGACCGCACACCTCACGTAGAGTGAGCGCGATCTGTGCGTCAGGACTGAGGGCGGGGTGGCAACAGGTAAAAATGAGGCGGAGACGGTCGTCTTCCACTCCTTCTTCGCTCTGCTCATGCATCTCCGTCGCCAGCAGCCGGTCGAGAATCGCGCTGTCCGCCGATTCGAACTTCTCGCTCCTGCGGAGCCGGTCGATGGCCTTGAACCGGCCGGTGGAGATCAGCCACGTGCGGGGGTTCGCTGGAATTCCCTTCTCTCCCCATTGCTCCACCGCCGCTGCGAACGCGTCGTGCAAGCCTTCCTCGGCCAGATCGAAATCGCCGAGGAGACGGATGAGGGTCGCGAGCACACGGCGCGATTCCGATCTGTAGATCGCATCGACTTTGTCGCGCACGTGCGCCGCAGCGTCCTCTTCCATTCACTCTCGCGCCGGACAGCTACGCGCTGGCGCGCTCAACGATGGGGCGCACCTCGATCGACCCAAACCTGGCCGACGGAATCCGCGATGCCACCTTGATTGCGTCGTTCAGATCCTTTGCTTCGATAAGGTAGTAGCCGCCGAGCTGCTCCTTTGTCTCGGCGTAGGGGCCGTCGGTGGTAGAGACTTTCCCATTGCGTGCGCGCACGACGGTGGCGGTGCTTGTGGGCTGGAGCTGGTTTGCTCCGATGTACTGGCCACTTTTCTTGATGCTATCGCCGAACGCCATGTACTCACCCATGTACTTGTCCTGCACATCCTTGGGAAACTTCTGCCACTCCTTCTCATTGTCGTAAATCAGGCACAGGTACTTCATCGTTCCTCCGTTTGTTTGAAAGGGTCCTCGCTAATTAGTCGGGCGGGGATTGCCCAATTCGACATCCTGGTTCTACGAGGTTGATCCTCTCAAAATGCCTGCGCGGATTCGCACCGCCTTCTCCGGGGCGTTCGGGATCGGAAGGACGCGAGTCTGAACCCGGGTCGTCAATCTGACCGGAACCTGGAGGGTCATCGTCTCACCTCCGCGCCGCACCACCAGGGGCAGCGCTGTCATGGTTGTGCCGGCGTAGCGGGCCCGGAACTTATCAAACGAGTCGTCGTTCGAGATTATCACGTCGCCGATCGAGACGAGTTTGTCGCCCGTACGCGCACCTGCCGCCGCTGCCGCCCCAGTCGGTGACAGCTGAGTGATCGACACTCCAGCGCTGTCGGTACTGGTTGAGATTCCAAGTCGCGGCTCGCGAATCGTGTCGCTCTGCGAGCGCAATCCGACCAGGCGAAGAACCGAATCTACCGGCAGCG